>Ga0214921_10000732_pt1 | contig 59016 bp, 62 predicted proteins | sample LL1505_MetaG_FD_177992 | JGI IMG/M metagenome (GOLD analysis project Ga0214921, IMG submission 177992) | Freshwater microbial communities from Lake Lanier, Atlanta, Georgia, United States - LL-1505 | ecosystem: Environmental > Aquatic > Freshwater > Lake | place: USA: Georgia | collected...
TTCAGTGGGTCATCCGATTTATCAACAATATCCTGGAGCGGGCAAGGACTGCGCGCCCGGTATGAGCGGCGGAGCACGCGGAGCCAAGCGTTCACGTCGTGCACGTCGCTCTTCCAAGCGTTCACGTCGTTCTCTTCGTACACGCGGCGGATATCAATTGGAGGTCGCGCCATTTTCCACAGAGGTCATTACACAGGCTCCTCCCACGCCACAGGCTCCTCAAAAAGGCGGACGTTATGAGATTCAACCAGGATTTCTTTTGGATGGCGGTCGTGACATCGGTGCATCATCCTATGGACCGGTTTCTTCTATTGCCTGCGAGCGCGGATATGCCAATTCGCTCAATATGCATGGAGGTGCTTCCCTGGGCGGTGCAGACCTCGCCTATCATGCCCCCACCGCAGGACATGCCCCTCGTTTTGAGAGCCATCCTGGAGCAGTAGGTGGTCTCATGATTAATGTTCCCTATGACGCCCGCGCCATGAATCCCGCATGCACGACAACCGGCGGTAAACGCCGGTACAAGCGCGCGACACGTGGAAAACGAAATCAGCGTGGCGGTGCAAATTATGCCGATTCCTCTGCACCGTTTTCCCCATTGACGCTATCAGGTATCACCGGGCGCTCTGATTTTGACGGTTCTCAACGTATGCTTCCGATGAAATTCTAATTGGGTCTAAATAGAAGCATCGTATATTCTATCAGAATGGACCTTTTCGTAGATTCCCGTGACATGGTCCACATCCGTGTTCAACAGCGAAACGGACGAAAATGCATGACTCTCATTCATGGTCTTGCCGACGACCTCGACCTGAAAAAAATCATTCGCTATCTAAAAAAAGTATATTCCACCAACGGACACGTCACAGCCGATGCAAAACATGGAGATATTATTCAACTACAAGGCGACCAACGGAGAAATGTATATGATGCATTTATCGAATGGAAGGTATGCGAGAAAGAATGCCTTATGGTTCATGGTTCCTAAGAGTTCTGCTCTGCAAAATGGGAAAATAGATGTACGAAATTGAGAAATAACCCGATGCTTTCTGTCGGATAATCTGGTTGAATGCCGCGCTTCAACATGGTCATGCACGCTTGTTTGTTCTTCTTTATCACCTGGGTGTCGTACACCGTAAGAAGAGCAAAGACCGCTACACCAATGGTAGACAACCAAGGCTTTGCTGTCTTGGAATAATATAATGATAGAACAACGTGTGCAATAAGAAGTCCTACCAATGCCATAATAAGATATGGATAAAACCCGAGTGTATGCTGATTATCTATGAAGCCGAGAACCATCATACTCAGAAATACACCGGTCGTGAGCGCCAGAATTCGCACGATGTTTTGTTTGGTTTCGGGCTTCTGCACCAATGGTTGCACGGTTTGACCTATCCAGCCCGCAAATAGAACAAATAATACATAATGGAGTGGGCCGGGCGAGGTGTGATGAATTCCATATAGCAATCCTAATAGAATAACAACGTTTACACCAAACAGCAAAAAGGGAGAATGTAAATCTGTAAGGGATTTCATCACATTCACATATTCTGCACTGAGCGTGGCCAGACCCAATGCACCTCCCACATGGGCAAATACCTTTCCATAGTAATTCTCACACGACATCCTACCTTAGAGAATCAAATTCAATTTAATCCATTCTTTAATGGACTGGTGATATTTATTCAGAATCTGATTCAACCCGTTCATGTTGTGCATTTGATGATGTTCATTTTTTTCTTGTTGAATCAAAAATAATGTATGATACATCACTTGCAGAATATTTACATCATACACGGAAATAATACGCTCAAATACCTCGTCGATGTTCACTTTGTTTTTTTCCGCATCGACGATGTATTCATCCACTAGAATTCTATCATTATTGTACTCCAATAAATTCTTATACATTTGTATCACATGAATGACAGTATTTGCATCACATGCACTATATGTCTTGAATAGATTGTTGAGACCCTCTGTCGCCATCCTTGTGATGAGTTGATAGAGCTCGGCACTTACGGGACTTTGCTTGTTGGAAGCAGGATTGTACCATTTAATAAATCGCTTGATTACGGAATATAAAAAATAGAGGTCATCTTTGCGGTCAGAATGATACCATCGTGCTAGAGGCTGAATAAAGGTAGGTATTTGTACATATAAAATATTCTCCTGAATTTGCAATTTCGTTCCAATCGGGCAGATGCTTAAGAGTGCCAACTGAATCATCGCTTGTAGAGGCTCCAGAATCGTATCTATCTTGTCTTTTTGTCTACCGTGTGAAAATGCTTGATATAGCAACTGAAAGGAATGAACGGGCGGCGAGCTCATTCCTCGACTGACTACTCTATTGTTCAATTATTTTAGACCCCCTCAAAACGGAACAGAAACCCGTCTTCTTTTTGCTCTTCTGCTCGTTTTGGCTTATCCAAATGTTGGAAGGTGTATTGACACTCTTTATAGAAACGCTGGCGAATCCACCATCTTCGGCGATGACACTCATGAGAGTCGATAATATCAATGATATGAGGGGCCACTTTCCGCTCTTCTATTCTCTGTCGGAAAATTCGCCCCGTTGATTGTTGAACATTCTTTCGCGGTGTGGCTAGAATGACTGTATTCAGCTTCTTTACGGAAAATGCCTCACTGGCCATTTGATACGTTGCGAGTAACACCTGGCACGTCTCTGCATTCTGGTCCAGAATGGTCTGTTTCATTCCTCCAATGTAATATCCATGTAGAAACGTTGTCTTCTTTAGCTCTTTTTCAAACCATTCTAGTTGTGAAATACGGTCGCTTAGTATAAGAATAAATCGCTGAGGGTCCCTCGCATAATCCATGAGAAGCGCAAGTATCTTCTGATTCCGCGGCTCAAACTCGGCCACTTGATTTAATAGTTTTGCAGTCACGGTTTCCCCCCTTGTATTTACAGGTATCTCCTTATAGTGAGGGTCTTCTGAATCAAACCATATCGCTTTGACTACTGCTTCCTTATCAGGTGCACGAAGAGTATTTTTATAAACAGGTTCTCCCAGAAATGCTTCAAATACACAGGTCAATCCATCTTCACGGTCCGGTGTTGCAGAAAGACCCAGCATCCATCGTGTTTGTATCTTACGAAGCGCGTTGCAGAAGTAGGCTGCCCCCAAATGGTGACATTCGTCGAAAATCGTAAATCCATATTGGTCAAAGAATCCATTAGGAAATTCGCGACGGCAAATGGTCTGAATCATACAAATGGTGATATCGTATTTCTCTGCATCCATTTGAACTTTATTGGCTTGAAGGATTCCCACTCGCGCACCTTGGATAAAGTTCTCAATTTCAGCCTTCCATTGATTCATCAGAAACTCCTTGTCCACGATAATCAAGAAACGACGTTTGAGTTGAACAGCAAGATTCAGCGCCATAAATGTTTTACCATATCCACACGGGACGCAAATTAGACCATTCGACCCTTTCTCACGGAACGTTTGCATAATTTCATTCTGAAAATCGTGTGGAGGGAAGGTGGTTCGGAAGGATATGTCGGAGGGAAGAGGAAGCCCCTCTGACACGATGTTCGCTTCCGGTTCTCCAAAGTGTTTGATACCCCAGTGTCTCGGAACATAATACCGAGTACTTGATTCATAATAAATTGGAAAGGACGGGGTGATGCTCTGGAATTTGTCGAGCACTTTCGGCTTCATCGTCAACTCCGAACGCAAATGATTGGTTTGTAGCGCTGTTAAGGAAGATTTCAACAATGCATACCCTTTGGAGGTAAGGACACGAGACATCTCCTGAACCGACATCGTGATATGTCCTTCTACTTTCGTTTGGGGTCAATTTTATAAGCATACTACAGAGGAATGAATCCGACTGAATTCATCTATTTTGTAGTCCTTATGGGAATAGTGGTCTCCGCGCCCTATCTTCCCACATCCTTGTTATTATGGCTGGACCATCTTGTGATACGAATCGCAGTTATCGTGGTATTACTGTATACCATGAATCTGGGATATTCTGTTGGATTATTTGTATTTCTCGCCATCGCCATTCTATTTCTCGAGCGGAATCGGCGAAAGGTAGAAGTTGCCCTTCAAGCGCTAGATGCGATGGAAGTACCTGTACACCCGCAAGCGACCGTGGAAGAGGCCCATACAGAACAGACCACTGTTCCTGTTCGTTTGTTCGATACGCCTGATACGGAAGAGGTCGCCTATCTCCCTCAAGCAGAGCATGCCTCGGCCGAGTTTGAACCCGTTGCTCCTTCTCTCAATCAAAAATCAGTACTGGCAACCATTTATGCAACCGGTTCAGCGGCGGCCTCTCAACACTTCTACGAACAAATGGGGTTTGGTCATATCTTGTAATTATAGTTGAACATCCGATTGCTGCAACGTTTGGTCTATATAAAATGCCTTTGCTACTTCCGCTATCGCAATATTCTTCGACATATCCATTCCACTATCTCTCCAGTTAGGTTTCGTGGCATCCATCGAACGTTCCATCGATTTACGAGTATAGGCAACACGATGAATTCCTGAAGGGTCGGTGAAGGAGATGGATACAAGAACGGGTGTATTAGGTTGATTCTGAATTAATGATGTAGTACATTGATTTCCAAAGCACGTCGTCTCCTCCAAATCCTTTTGATTCATACAACTGTCCACCGCATTCACGTTACTGTCTGTGGTGGAATAGATGACGCATTTCGGCTGCGTATCCAATTTAGGCCCCGTCATGGTTCCATTCAACGGGCCCTTTGTGCACCCCTTTTTCTTTCCATCTTCAAAATACGATGGCATAGATGGAGGGCACTGCGAGGATTTCTCCTTATACTCTGCCTGAAGGACGGATGCACACGATGGCATGTTTGATTTAGTGCCATTCAACAGACAGGGGTGAGAACTAATGCATTGATTGGACACAACATCACCATCACAACATACGGTGGAACCGTCGGATGAATGTACAATTTTATAGGAACTTGGGCAGGCAAGAAGGGTAGGTGCATCTTCAAATGGCTCGTCTGTTGGTGCATTGCGGCGTATCATCATGAGCATGATGATGATACCAATCAATAATACGATAAGCTCCCCCCACATTCTACTATTCATCGGATATTTTGGCAACCGCAGTGCCAATCGCTAGTGCAATGATTCCAAATACCGCGACACTTCCTACCACGATACCAATATCCGTCCAATCTATTTCAGAGCTCGATGAAGAGCTTACCTGTATACTACCTCGTGAGCTCGCTCCTGATGTTGCCCCTCCGCGCAAGGCATCTTGTAGGGTGGGGCATTGTGATAGTGGAATATTTCTATCGGGGTCCGATAATTGGCTAATCGGTACACATTTGTATTGCGGAATCGTGGAACATGATGGCTGTGATGGATTCGTAAATCCCTCTTTTCGTGACTGATTCGTCCGTTGTGGTGGTTTCGTAAAATACTCAAACCGGTGTCTGAATTCTTCCGTACACGTTGACAACTGTGAGAGATACAGGTTACCTTTCTGCGATGTAGAAGAAGCCAGTACAGTAGCATCACCTCCACGAAGTGATGCATGCAATTGATATGGAATCAGGTTTTGACCAAGTTGTGTGAGCAATTGTTGATAATTCGGAGATGTCATATGGATTCCCGTTGGAAAGACGACAACATAGAGTGAATGAGATGTTTTCTGCAAACGACTATCTATGGTTTCAAAGCAAGTCTTATATCCGATAGACTTCTGGGTCTGGTCGCCATCGTTCTCATAAAAGATGGATTCCAATGTCGGAACCAATGATGTTTTCGTTTTAGCACTTCCACTGCATGTTTTTGGATTGGCGCGGTCAATGGTTCCCGTTGTAAAGGATGCCGAACCCTGAACAATGGATGGCGTAGAGGATGTCATGGTACATTGCCCATTTCCAAACATATACGCTACACAATTTGGGTCGTTACAGCATGTCTTGACACACGAGTTCCATGTAGCATTTCCGATAACCGTATCCTGATTGGATGTGGCAAACTGATATCCGGACTGTTTGGTATAATTGCATGCGGCGAGTGAGTCATCAATTAATTGGTTCAAATAAGCATCATGGCTGGATGAACCCGAATCATAGATGGGGACACACATCAGGATTCCTGCAAGACCGGATGCGGAAGTATTCGCATGATAGGTCAATACCAGTTCCGCCACAGGCTCTTCGGTTTGTCCAGGAAATCGGTACCCTTTATGCGCGACAGAAGTAATTTGCACATCCACCATAGTAAACCGATTGGCACGATAGGTGCATGTATTTCTATTTGATTCGTCAATGGTATTTCCCATTAGACTAGGAAATGTGGTACGAGGCGAAAACGAAATGGAAAATGGGTAAGTGTCCACGCGGATTCCGCTTCCATTCGGTCCATTGGGTGGATTCATGATATCCGATGTAGAAATGGTGCCGCCTATCAATTGGACCAAGCCACGATTTCGGTCAGGCGGACATGACATCTGAATGTCTCTAGAAAAGAGAAAGGTTCTTATTTATGCACTTCCTGGAAGAAGAGATAGATACGTGCTAGAAAGATACCGTACATGGTGATAACCCATGTCAAAGAGTCTCTCTGCTGCGCGTTTGGCACGATAATCTCCGTTGGAATACACAAGAATAGAAGTGGTGGGCGGGACAGGGATTTCCTTTTCCAAACGGTCTAGTGAAATGGGAATCGAATTCGGATAATATCCTAGCTCCTCGCGCTCTTTTAACGTACGCACATCGATAATAAGACCGAATCGCTGAGCACGCACATCCTTTGGCTCGATTTCAAGATGCGGGCTGCGGTGTGATTCCACATTTTCATACACCACATACATCACGATTGCCAGAACAATAAGTGCACTTAGTATGGTATACGATGCGTTCATGTCTATATCATTCCAGGAATATATTTGGGTCCATCCAGTTGATATACCTGAGTCTTTCCTTCGGTTCCCAATGCATCAATACGCACCGATTCACCTGACATGATTTCCTGGCATCCAACATCTCCCATGCAGTCGCGCTTTTGGAATCGGACCGGTACAGGGACCGGATTATAGGTATCGGTACGCGTATAATAATTCCATCGGTCACGACTTCCCGCCGTTCGTCTGCCATAGAGCGGCAACACTTGACTACCTGCCTGGATGATACCGATGGATTGGAAGGAATCAGGAAGGCCCTGTGTCGGAATGTTGATAGGGAGAGATGTAAGGCCTCCACGAGGAGGGAACTCAGGTGTGCTCCATGCATCCCTTAATGGCTGAGGGGCGCGGTCATACCGCGAATCACCCTGTGAGATAACTTGTGCGGGTGCCTGAGAGGGCATAATAATAGTAGGATGGGTCGCTGGGGATTTCATAAGGTAAATCACGATAAAGAAAAAGAGAAGAGCAACCCCCAGTACTAGAAGAATTCCCTCTGACATGCAAAATACACCTGGTGGACAGGATGCGCGAACCATACTCTATCGTATCATCATACTTTGATTTCGGTTGAATACAACGTGGTCAAAGCAATATGTTCAAAAAATAGAATTACAACAGTGAAACTTTTCCACCATTGTTAAACATGGAGCCAAAGGTTTGCAGAAGCTGCTGACCTTCTTGGAGGGCAGGGCGCATCTCATTAAGCATGGAAATCAGATTCTTTTGGGTATCGACCAGGCTCTTGGTATCCTTCGTCATGTTACCAATCGTAGAAGGGTCAAAGGACTCCATGGCCTTCATAATCGTTTTTCCCGCATCCAATTTTGCCCCTGATGAATTCTCAGATGGCATCTGACCTTTCTTGAATAGCGCACCCGTTGCAGATTTGATTTCCTCCTCTTCTGAATGATTCGGAGAATCGCTAATGGCCTTTGTAACGGCATCCGCCTGACGCTCATCCACTTGATTCACGGTTTGTGATGTGGAGGCAGACGAACTATCCGATGCGGCACCCTCTTTCGGGGCATTTGGCTGAATGTCCTCAAATCCCTCAATCGCAGAATCATACACGCCTGACGGACCCTTCTTCACCGGCAAAGAGCCTTTGTGCTCGATGCTGCGAATCCGCTCTGCAATTTCCTCGCTCGGATTCTGAAATGGCTCAAACTGTTGCAGATATCGCTTCAGATAAAAGATGTAAAACAAGACAAACAACACGGTTCCAGCGGCAATGAGCTCAAATGGCTCTACAAAGGCGGCGATAAGGAGTGCTACTGCAGAACACAGTAAAAGTCCCGTTAATCCACCATACACGAGTGTATAGAGCGCCGTTAACACCATGATTCCCAATGACAGCTGATGGGTAGTATGATTGAAGTTCATTTCTCTACTTCACAGGTAACTTTTTATTACATCATAAGTGGAACTAGAACTTTCTGAATGAGCCAAAATAGAAATCCTCCAATCGCCGACTTGAGAGCAAGGCCAATCGTAGTTACATCACCATTCATTTGGATGAGTGACGGAATATAGTGACCAATCAGAACATTTAGAACCGGCAGGCTTACGAGGAAAATAATGATGGCCACGAGAATGGGCTGTTTGACCTGGGACAGAATATCGGAATAAAGATTGCCACGAGTGGGCTCCATCAATGTAGGTTGCGGTGCCATCTGTGGCATGACACTCGCGTACTGGGAACCACCATGAGAGTAACTCGGCGCGTGCATCATATTGGCAAAGTCCGCACTGGAGGGGTATTCCTTTCCAATCATATGTGCCGTTGCAGTAGCTGGGTCCGACGCCATCGGATACGTGCTATTGGGATTGGGTGCCTGAATCATGCGGTTGCCATTACCGGAAGGCGGAGGTGGAGCAGACATGACCGGATTAGAAGAACTCGGCATGTTCATGTCGGCCAAAATCTTATTCACCAAATCATCATCCTTATTGTGAAGCACCGGGGCTTTACCATCAAGGTCACTGAGTAGTGTACCTGCACTCGCCATATCTTATGAAAATGATAGAAATCCTAACGGGCAAACTAGTCGCGGGAGAAGATGGGTGTGGCGCGTTTGGAAAATGCCGCAGAGTGATTCTCTTCTGCGGGCGGTTCACGAAAGGCCTCAATGGCCCCCGATGTGGGGCAAGGCACTGGTTTGGTTTTGAACTCATAGCATGTATCCCCTCCGATACGATACACATATTGGTCAAAATCCTTTTCGGTAGGCGCCTTTTTGATTTTGCATTCTTCTCCCTTGCACATCGGACGTATGATACAGATGATTCCTAGCCCTAGTAAAAAACTAAAGGCTGGATGGAATCGGTCATCACGTAATAGCTTTAAAAGTGTCATCTGCTTATCGTCATTATATTTTCTATGTATCCATCAAGATGATAAAACACATACAAATCATTCCACTTATTATTGGGTTAGTCGTTGGCGTCATTGCCGTTCTATGTGTCAATCCAGATAAGGATGTCATTCGTCAGTATCCACATCCAGATAACGTAGATAAGCTGGTATACAAGGATAATAATGGTGTGTGTTATCGTTATCTCGCGAATAAAGTTGATTGTGACAAGAATGAGTCAAAATTAAAGGATTTTCCGCTCAGTAAATAAATTATTGCGGAAGAGTACCCATTCTCGGGCGACGACGAGCGGCCGGCGCAGCAGGTGCAGCGGGAAGCTCTAAGGGTTCAGCCTGTATTGCCGATGCAGCAGGAAGTTCTAAGGGCGCTACAGATTCAGAAGGAAGTTCTAAGGGAGCAGCAGGTTCAGCAGGACGCTCCGAGGGTGCAATTTCTACCACAGCTACCTCAGATGGTGCGGTAGGAAGTTTTCCCATTTTCTTTTTCGGTCGTGGCAACGCGGATGCTTCAGGGAGCTTTGCGATAGGTTCTTCAGGGGGCTTGATGTCTTTCTCCTTTTCCTCTTTTACCTCCTCTGCATCCGTTTTCGCCTGTTCGGACTGTATGATGTTTTCACGAATGAGCATTAAGGCTCGTCCTAGCCAATTTTTCTTCCATGTTGCCGGCTGCTTTGCAGTCGGTGCATTCGCGGCCATACCAATTCCGATTTTATCATCATCGGGTTCAATGGCCCCCAGAGGCGAAGGGTCCGTTTCTTTCAAGCGCTGCGCCAGTTCAGGATGCTGTGTAAACTTAACCATGGATACTTTTCCCACCCATTTTTTGAGTTTCTTATTCCATTCTTCTTGTTCTTCCACAGGGACATCCTTCACAGAATAGGTCAATGCTTCAGGTTGTTCCGTTTGTATAATTCGCTTGTAATTCTCTTCGTCCTTGAATTCCATGGCCATGTGAGCCAGTAAGGCATGGCGTGCGGTAGGATAGGATATCAGTTGCTTCTTATCATTCTTTATCTGAATAAGCGATTTGAAGTTCAGCGACATAAATCCATAGGGCTGCTCACCATCTGTGTCCGAAAAGAGAATGGGGTCCGTTGGAATTATCGCTCGGGCCTCGGCCACACCAATATGAGGTTGTGCACCTGCATCCGCAATTCGGACATACGATGCCTGTAATTCATACGGACGATGTTGCAATATCGCAATGGAATAGGGGTATTTTCGTATTTCATTTGGTTGACTTTCGTCCATTGTCCGAATTACCACATTCTCTTCTTTCTCCACATACTGAAGCGGAAAACGAGCGCGCTGAAGCATAATGTCCGCGCGCTGTACGGCTCGATTGCATTCCAGTACGGTTTCATCCGACCTTTCTGGACGATGGTATTCCTGATGCAGCCGAATGCGCGCTTGTTGATACATATCAGTTGCTTCCGCGATAGCACGATTCCTTTTTTCATCCATCTCTTTCCATTCCTCTGCATTGGGTGCACGGTACGTCGGAAGAACATGAGTACGAAGTACTGCTCCGCTTTTGTCACGTTCTTCCAGATTTCCTTCAGGGCTGTATGGAAATCGGTCACGTTTATTCAGCTTGACGCGCCCTTTATAAAAGGACCGAAGGGCGTCCGACCGTGACATCTACTCTACTCCTTCAATTTGATGAATGATATGACACATGCGCAGAACGAACATTAACTAATTTCTGATATGGAGTAGTCATGTCGCAATCCTACACGTTTGCGTTTGCATTGTTAGCCGGTATCGTACTCTTTCTGATAACCATCATGCTCTTTGCCTTTTCATCGACGATTGAATCCATTCTGAATGTACCCATTACTAGCCTCCTATGGGTTATCATTCCTGTCCTCTCTTATTCCATTGCACTCGGTATGATGATGCTTTCGCAATATAGCATTTGTCAAAAAACAGATTTCGAGAAATCATTATTGGCATCCATACCATCCGCTGTCGCAAGTTTGGTGGCACTCGTGGTAGCTTCCTTTGAATGGTTTCGCAATCCAATTGCATCCGTGTTTTCTTATTTTATGATAAAGGAATCGGACTTGTACCCCTCTACCAATGCCACATCGTGTTGCAATCGTAAACCTCTTACGGTCAAGCGCGTAGAATCATTTAAAACGAAAGAAGCGAATACAGGCGATATCATTAAGGGAATATCGTATGGATTTTACTTGTTCTTCTCCATGTTGTTTTCGATTGTGATTGGAGTGGGTAAGGCATCGATTTGCTAGATAGGTGTAGATTCCGAGCAGGGTTACTCTTCCATCCGATGATAGATAAGATTGGGGATATCACGTCCTAGATAGACATACTTGGGAATATCGGAGGAGTTCGGGTCCAAAATATAATATCCACTTTTCATGTCCAAATCGGACTTGGGCTTCCTTTTGATAGAATTCATAGATGTAGTGGATACTTGTTCTGGTTCAATATTCTGATTTGGAACCGTAATGTCAGGGCTGGATTTGATTCCACCGAGGCCCGTATGGCTTGCCACAATCAGAATCAAAAGATAGGATAGAATCGCCCATAGAATGGAAAAGAGCCAGAAGGGCATCCAGGTATATTTCATCTTAGAACGCCCTAATCCAAACTCCTTCCATACACCATCGGGTGTAAACATCAATTCTGGTTTTATCATTAATACAATGGATACCCCCAACAGATAGAGTAATCCCGCATAGATAAGAAGGGACATTCCTTATTGTGAGTACTAGAAAAAAGGGGAGGAATCACGCATCGTCTGCGTTCAACTGCTCATGGTCGTATCCTCCTTCTCCATATTCGTTGTTGTCTACCTGGAATCCCATTTCATCCACTTCATACGATTCTTCCATACCGGGAAATTCGTTCATTCCCATTTCTAGACGCTGGCGGCTTTCTCTATCAAAATGTTCCTTATCGTATGCATAAATTGCCTTGGTTCCTCCAATGGCCCATTTACCCAAGCCTCGGCGTTTATTGATGAGTTCCACTTGCTTTTCCTCTTCTGATTTTTCATCAAACGATTTAATAATACTAACACGCTCTTTTTCATTGCGTACTGCAATAAGATATTTGATTTTTGCATCATCATATGCTAAACTCTCTTTGTTATATTTCTCCAACTGTTTGCTCACCATATCAACGAGGAATGGTATCGATGCATCGGCCGGCCCATCTAATGATACATCTAGTGCAGATTGGCGCTCATCTAGAAGCATAGAAAGAGGTCCAAACAATATGGCGCGCTGAAGGGATTGCAAAATAATCCGCCCTCCTGGGATTTGATGCGGGCGAATTCGGTGCATAAAAGGAAGAATGGTGGATAACTGGGAGAGATAAAACTCCACTTTTGCGCGGGCAAACGGTAACATAGGCCGTCCCTCATCATCCCGTAATTTTTCGCGCTTTTTATCGGTAATCCTGATTTCTGCTTTCAGCATAGGCTCTAGATATTTTTTAACGTGTTCCTCGGATAATTCGCGTTGCAATTCAATCGGAACAACCAGTGACTCGCCTGCAAAATTCGATATTATTCGTTGAAAAGGAATCATAAAATAATTTTGTATAACCTTGCAACAATCTGCCCACGGTAAAGCGGCGATATCGGCAAGAATACCCGTTTGATTGGAAATATATTTTCTAGAATACAAAAACTCCATGCGCGGTTGTGTATTCGTGGTTAATGACGCCACAAGATTTACAATGGATTTGCGTTCTACCGAGCTCAATGTTTCTTCAGGGCGATGAAGTTGTGAAATTCCTTCCCGCGATAGCCCCTCCAGAATAGTGAGTATATCTGATTTCCATTCTGGAATGGGCGCGGGTTCTATCGTAGACAACTGGTTCATAATGATACGTAATGAGGTAGGCAATGCAATCGGCTTCTGCTTTACCTGATTGACTAGGTGAATGGTATCCAGCAAATCCGTGAATTCCTCTGTGTTGGTATCTACACCGTTTAGAATCTGACGACCCTCTGTATTGATATCCATAATGGATGGATGGGTACTGAATTGCAATCCGCACCAGATGCATTCATTGGTTAGACCTACATGATGCGGATGACCAATATTGTCCCCTTTAAAGCAGTATTTCAAAAATAGACGATAATACAAATCTTTATTTGCCTCGGTAACACCTGTATCTTGCGCTCGTGGATAAAATTCGGTCAGTAAAAATGTTCCCTGGCGATGGGGAGAAAAGGCGCGAAGTGGTATGCGCGGAAGCTCCGCGCGTTCCCAGAATGTACCAGGTTCTACAAGTGGAGTCGTGCAGCACGATGTTTCTGAATAGGGGTTGTTCTTTACCAATTGTGCCGTCTCTCTTGCAACATGATGCGCCTGGCGAATCCAAAAACGTACAAGAGCATGCTGACCTGCATTTCCCATCTGTGCCACCACCTCAGGCTGAATCACATCCTTTGCGGCATCCTCTGCAGAGAGGACCATTTGTTCAGGCAAAAATGTGGGTGGAATGACATCCTTTGGCATTTCTTTTTCTTCAGAAGCATTCTCATATTTTGAAAGATAGATACGCTTTTGAGATAAATTAGACTGAACAATATCATCCTTTGTCACACGTGCTATCATTTTATTCATGTATTTCTCAATGCTGGTGCGGCGGCGCTCCATATCCACTTCCTTCTGAAATGCATTCGCCCATACCGACTCCTCTTCATCCTCTATGAACGATACCGCGCAGGCAAGATATTGAATTCCCTGTACGCCCTCTTCTTCCAATGGTATTCCGCCAAATCCAGGAGAAGAGCAATCTGTTAACGGATACCGAAGACGATACGATGGTATGGCTGTCTGAATCTCCAATAAAAGAAACACAGCACATGATGTGATAATCTCACGCGATTTTGCTTGAAGATAGGGTGGATGACGCTCACTTGATGCAGCAATCGCCCTGTTATAATCCTCTTCATTTGCAAATTTGGAGATGCGTTTCATCATGGCACGAATCACATTTTGGTATCCGCTTTTGGTAAGTGTAATACCGACTACTACGACAAGACGATGAAGGATGTCAAAATAATCTAGCTCCTTTGAGCGAAGACCTAGAGACTCCTTAAAGGACGGTTCACCAGATTCGTCTAGCATAGATTGAAGAGATTCATCAAATTCAGCCTCTTTGTCAATCAGAACCGCATTACCCGATTTGGGACGCCCGTTATCATCAAACTCAATATTTTGGTCAAAATCTAATTCACGCATGACTTGTCCGCAATTCCTGCAGATGTATTTTCCTTGGAATTGCCCTCCTGAAAATGATAAAATGATTTCCTTTTCAATGATATCTTTCTCTTTCGGGTTCATGTAGGCACGAAGCTGTAATCGTTCATGCAAACAGAGAAAATGCTCCTCGCATACATTACAGTTAATCCAGTTCAGGTCTTTGGCACCCTGATAGGTACGAAATACTTTGATGAGCTCTTGAAATCGCTCTGCATCGTTCCGTATTTTACGAATACTAACAAGGTCTGATACATGATGACATGCGTTTTTACGGGGGATTTCTACAGGTTCGTTCTTTTCAGCTAGATGATTGATGCGCAATTGTTCGAAATATTGGTCGCGCATGGAGTCATGATACGCTAGGAGAGTGCGTTTTGATTCCTTTCCTGCGGCCACCTGGAAATAATTTGAAAAATGCTTCAGCAAATAGGACACTTTTCCAATATCCGATGTTGCCAGAGAGATGTTCGTTTCCTCATAATACTTCAGAGCGTCAGCAAGAACGGGCTGGCTCTTGATATCCGTTAAAAAGGAGGGGTCAATCAAGAATGGATTTGGTTCAACTGGAATCGGTGCGGTTTCCTTCAGAGTTTTTCGCATAGCATTTAGCGTATTTGTAAAATGGGATTGGTATCCTTGAATTTTACCTTGAAGAACCGAATAGAGTTCTTCATTGAGTTCCATGCGGTCCAGTCCATATTGCGCAAGGAAGGGGATGGTATCTCCGATTCCGAGTGCGGGAATCGTCAGACGGTCCATATAAGAAGCAATGGGAACGGTATTCAAAATATGCTCTTTCATTTCAAATTGAATCGCCTGATTGGGACGGCTTTCATCGCTTGTTTTCATAGGACTTCCAATCTCTTGAAGAATCATTTTCATGGTTTTGGGTGGAAGTTGACTGCGACCACTATCTGTCGCAAGATGATAGGTGCGAGTGGTTCCTAGTGTATTCGCAACGGATGGAGGGAATAGAACATAATGCTCTAATGGAGCAGACTCTTCCGCCAACCAGGTTTCTCTCTTTCTGTCTATTCCTTTGCGATAGGTCGTGGACAAAGCGCGTTCTAATCCAAATGGAATTCGGTACAATATAGGCATACCATCTTTGGCCTGATTGGGAGTGTATCCTGGAAGGGTGAACTCACTTGGGTCATCTATCGATTCAGGGACACTTGTGCGGAAAAAGTCCGTATCCTGTAATGCACTCCACATTGTATTGGTTCGTGGAAGAGACCTCCAAGGTGCTCCATATTGCTCCAAAAAAGCTCGGAAATTATACCACAATTTTTTGGGAGATTCACTCGAACCTGATACCTGATCCGATACAAGCTTGGAAGAAATCGTCATTCGTTCTATTTCCTCTTTAAAATCCTCAAACCATATCTCATCTGTGAATTCCTTCTCTTCTTCTACGCCAACGATATATTCCTTCTTTGAGATTCTTAAAACGGGTCTTCCAAGAGGAATGGTTTGATGCTCAATTAATTCAATTAATGTGTTCAGGGATACATTGGCCGGCCCTTCTAGTTGCCCTGATTTGTCATATTTCATCGTGGCCTTTTGAAGTTCATAAAGAGTATCAACTAAGATACGAACATGGCGTAGGGCATGCGGGTCCTTTTGAAGGACAGTATCAAGTCCATACAGAAAATCATTAAGTGCAGAGATTCGCTGGATATCTTCTGGAATACGTTGCTCATAGGATTCCGCTTCTTCATAGACTTTGGGGCGTGTAATTTGAACAACACCCAACTGCTCTACTTCGGGCTCTTCCTCTTCCTCTTCCTCTTCCTCCTCTTCCTCTACGTATTTGGATTCCATCTCTTCTTCTGAGATGGGTGCACGCGATGGTGTAACATGGATGGTGGTAAAGGGTGCATCCAGTGGGATTCCTTCGTATTTGCATACAATAACCTCTGGTTCTTCCTCCTCATCTAGTCGTTGAATGGTAAATGTATCTTTTTCTGTATTTACATCTACAATGCGATAGGATTGATAGAGCTCTCCGTCTTTCTGATATGCATTGAATTCCTGTTGAACACGGAGATTGTGCTGTTCCACAAATGCAGCTTTTTTGCGCTTCTCGATGATATACGCTTCTGTCACATGATACTCCTCTTCAAACTCTTCTCCATCCTCCGTTTCCTTCATTTCAAAATCATAGACAATCTTTGATGTATCATCCGAACGACTACGAAGTAAGCTGTCAGGGCGAACACGAATCAATGTATCGCTTCGGTAATATACTGTTCCAATGGTTTGGCCATATTTGGATTGAAGATAGATTCGGTCACCCAATTGAATAAATAGCATGGGGTCTTTTTCCGTCGACGCCTTGGCAGTTGCAATTTGAATGGAGTCAGTATGCTCTACAAATGCGGGTTCCAACGAAGTATCCTCCAATGAAGCGTCCTCTAACGGAATATCATCTGATGCGGGTGCATCAGAATCCTCCGCGGAAGGTATCATATCCGCCGACACTTCTTCCGCATCTGGGACTAGTTTCTGTTCTTCTTCGTCAGGCGAAGACATGTTCCCTATCTTTTACTGGAGATTCTATTGGACGATAAAACACTTCAACGGTCGCATAATATAAAGGGGTCATCCGATGGTTGGATAGCACAATGTCATTCGATAGTACCGTATTCAAGGACTTGATGGAACGATTTCCTACTTGGAATCAGTTGGAGGAGTTTTTGGAATCGGAAGAGGGCGGTCTTTTTCGCGTGGTGGACCAGACAGATGACCTGCGTCTGATTCGTTATGAAAAAGGAGTGACTAACATGGAACTTCCTCATAGTGCATGGTTTCGTTCAGTTGTATGGAATGCCGTAACACATCGTCCTGTATGTGTAGCACCTCCTAAGACAACATCAACCGACCTTCCAATTTCTGATTGGAGTGAAATGACGGATAGGAACCTGTATGCACAACCATGGTTAGACGGATTTATGATAAATGCATTCAAATGTGTAGGCGACGATGCCTTACATATTACCAGTCGTTCACGTCTGGATGCATCCGGACGCTTTTATTCTGCAAAGACATTTCGGCACTTGTTTATTGAATCATATACAGGCTATAAGACACAAGTGAATGATGAAATAGAAAGGATTATCCAAGGAGAAGCAAAAAACTTTCCATCGCCCGATGCATCACGTGGAGAAACCGTTGTATTTGTTAGTTTTGTTGTGCAACATACGGAACATCGCAATGTGTTACCTGTGGAAGAGAATCGCTTATGGGTCGTTCATCAGGGTACAGTCTATGAAGATGGGACCATTCGCATTCAAGATTCTCCACCGGCTCCTCCCCTTACGCGCTGGAACCAGATAGAGTCTCTTCCTCTTCCTTCTTCTGGATGCATTACATCATGGATGCAAGAACAGTTTCAAACATGTCCGCAAGCGGTATCCGGTATCGTCATAAAAGATACGCAGGGTCAGCGCTGGAAGGTGGCATCGGATGCGTTTCGCATGGTTCAGTCACTTCGCGGAAATACACCGCATTCATTGGAACGATTTGTACAACTATATGCTCAGAATATGGTACCAATGTACTTACAATATTATCCAGAAGATTACATTTCCTTTTCGCTTCATCATGAATGCATGAACGAATTAGTAAAACAATTGTACCAGGAATATCGGAATCTGCATGTGTATCATTCGGTATCGCTCACCGATGTGGACAAGATGTTTCATCCACATTTGTATGCCATTCACGGTCATTACTTGACACATCTTCGTCCTGTAAAAGGAAAGATATCCGCAAATGATGTGTATGATTATCTTCGGAAACAGCCATGGCAGCGCGTGTCCTTTCTGTTGCATCGGATGGAAGATGAATATTTTGAGAATATCAAGAATACATTGGAGAGTTCTGTTTCATTTTTGTGAGATGAAGATAGAACCATGTCTTCTGTTCGTTCCAGTGCATCCAAGCAGGCCGCTCGCCAATATGTTGCCGCGTCAGTCTTTCACAATGATTTCTTCTCTTACACGGTATCCAAAAATGTCTTTACGAACGTGACAACCGGTATCTTGGCGGCTCCGATTGCGGGAGCGAATGCGTTGAACTGCCCTGCCGGCCGCATTCTTCGTGAAAGTGGAAAGAAGTTGTACCCTGGCGTACATCCAGGCGTGTCAACCTACATGGTGGGTGTTATTGATTCGGTCACATTCTTGGCAGGTTACATTGACCCCAACTCGCCCATTTTTGCCGTTTCCAACAACGACATTCCAGCGGTATTTGCGAATGGAGTAGACCCGGGTCCAGGTGGCCTGGCGGATGAGGGTCAACCCGTGTTTACGAACGGTCGCATTGTGGCGGCGGGTGATGCGGTGATTGGCGGCAGCGCTGTCATTAGTGGAAACGAGAGTGTAACTGGCACCATTGTGGCCAATGGACAAATTCGTTGTGTGGGTCCAACGGGTGCACGTGTAGCAGTAAACGGTGCACAAGCAAACATTGCTATCGATGCACGTCAAGGTTCTTTTGTATTTATTAGTGGAAATGGTGACAATACATTAACCGTCACCAATTTTTCATTTGGCGATCGCTTGTTTATTCAACTCACTGGAACAGGTAACGTTCGATTTTCTACGGGTTTTGGTACAGCAACAGATACCATGACTACACCGATTGCAAAAAATTCCATGATGTTTTCCTTTGTTTGTGATGGTGCGCATATGTTGCAGGTGGCAGAATCGTCGTGGGGTTATGTGCATTAAATGTTTATTTCTATTTTACACGTACTCCTTTTGAATCAAATATCCAGAATTCAAACTCATATCCGTTTTCCCGTGCCGCTGCCGCTTTGATTTGATTCTTTTCTTCTTCTTTCTGATAGGTCCATGTCGATTTTACCTCAATGATGAGATTCTTATGAGGTATGTATAGGTCTGGAAAGTAGTACTTTGATTCTCCATTGCGATGTTTGGATTTATAAAAGGGCTTAAAAATGCATAGTCCTATTTTATTAGATGACGTCATATGCCATTGGAGTGGATTTAGGAACCACGACCGTGGCACTAGGTTTCTTCCGTAATGACCGTGTAGAAATCATTCCTACTGATACAGGTGGTCGAACATTCCCTTCTTATGTAGCCTTCACGGACACGGAACGTCTCATTGGAGACGGCGCAAAGAATCAAATTGCATCCAATCCTCAAAATACAGTTTTTGATGCAAAGCGTCTCATTGGTCGAAAATTTGATGATCCAACGGTTCAAAAAGACATGGCACATTGGCCATTCTCTGTCACGGCCGGTCTAGATAACAAACCACGAATTGGAGTAGAATTCAAGGGCGAACAAAAAACATATCTGCCTGAGGAGATTTCAGCAATGGTACTTACAAAAGTAAAACAAACAGCAGAGGCGTACTTAGGTGCAGAAGTAAAAGATGCAGTAATTACTGTTCCTGCATATTTTAACGATTCGCAGCGCCAAGCCACGAAAGATGCTGGTACCATTGCAGGTCTAAATGTGTTGCGTATTATTAATGAGCCGACAGCGGCAGCTCTAGCGTATGGTCTCGACAAGAAGAAGACAGGTGAGCAAAATGTGATTATTTTTGACTGCGGAGGTACGACGTGTTATTAAGTACTTGCTTCCTGAGGTGAAAGTCCTCTACTTACACGATGGTAAGTAAACCTGGTGAATTGACGGGAACCCCCTAAAGCTTCTTCTACTAACTTATCCTGGTAACAGAGATAAGGGCACAGAGTAATTAACTGTGGTACAGTAAAAAAGAAGAAGATATATGGGCAATCCGCAGCCAAGAGTCCTGGAAACAGGATTAAGGTTCAGAGACTAGATGGAGTCATCTTCCCACCAATGGTGAAAGATAAAACATCCACGAGTGCCAGGATTTTCTGAAAAGAAAATAAGATATAGTCCGACCTCCTATGAGAGTAGGAGAAGCATGGGATAAAGAGCCTATGCGGTAACAATGTGGGTACACATGACGTAAGTCTAATTACTATTGACGATGGTGTATTTGAAGTGAAAGCAACGGCGGGCGATACGCATCTCGGTAAACAATCACTGGTTTCATGCTGTTAAACCACTGCCGAGAATAAAGAACTTTAATTGCGGGAAACCCCTAAAATTGTAAAAGTTGATTTAAATGAAATTATCTACTATAATATAAATGGAATCAAAGGTGTGTGTAGGATGTGAAAAAAATATACCAATTACAATGTATGAATCTACTGGTACATATTATAGAAAGAAATGTAAATCATGCCGACTAAATGAAAAACATATTTTACTTGAAACAAGGAAAAAAAGTGATAAAGAGATAGTAACTTCAAAGCAATGCAATGACTGTAAGATTATAAAAGAGTGCAAACAATTCTCTAAGCAATCAGTCTCAAAAGATGGATATCAATCATGCTGTAAGGAGTGTTATAGTAAAAAAAGATGGAGAAATAAAAATAAAGCAAAGATTGAATCTACGATTGTCGAGAAAGTATGCAATACATGTAATCTGTCCAAGGGGATAGCATTGTTTAAAACAAATAAAAAATCAAAAGATGGTTACTATCACAAATGTAATGATTGTTGGAAACCACGTGAGTGGAATCGAGAAAAAGAAAGGATATCTCAAAGAAAATATATCGAAACTCATCGAGAGAAGGTTCGAGAGAAATATAGACGTCAAGGTCTAAAAATAAATCGAAGAGTTCGTCAGAGTTTGAATTGTAGAATATCTCAGTTGTTAAAACAACAATCATTGGCTAAAAATAATAGAACATTACAATATGTCGGTTGTGATTTTCATTTTTTAAAAAAGTGGTTTGAATTCCAATTTCAAGATACCATGACATGGGATAATTATGGACAATGGGAGATTGACCATGTAATTCCGTGTAGTTCATTTAATTTGGAAAAATTAGAGGAGCAATTGGTATGTTTTAAATGGTCTAATTTAAGTCCTTGTTGGAAAATAGATAATATCAAAAAGGGTGATAAGATAATTGATTCCATTATAGAAAAACACAATAAAAATGTAGATGCGTTTCTTTTAATCAATCCACTACCAACTCTATCTGGTAACAGTGTGGAGGGCACAGAGTAATCATCTGTGGTATGGTAAAAAAGTGGCAAATGAATACGTATGCTGACGTATGAAATGGGCAATCCGCAGCCAAGGGTCCTAGAAATAGGATCAAGGTTCAACGACTACTCCAAGTATCCTACTGTTTTAACTATGGAGAAAGGGGCACGAATGGGTTCCAATGGACAGATGTCCATTGAAGATATAGTCTGAACTTATGGGAAACCATAAGAAGTATGGATAAAGAGCCATACGATAACAACATTGGGTGAAGATATTGATTGTATCATGGTGGACTGGTGTGTCCAAGAGTTTGAGAAGAAGAACCGAGGAATCTCGGTAAAAGAAAACGTTCGCGCATTGCGTCGTCTGCGCACCGCCTGCGAGCGTGCCAAGCGCTCTCTAAGTAGCGCTACACAAGCCACCATTGAAGTGGATGGATTTGCAAACGGTCTAGATTTGAATCTGGTCATGACCCGTGCTCGTTTTGAATCATTGTGCGATGCTCTCTTTCGACGCACCATTGCGCCCTTGGAACAAGTATTGCGAGATGCCGATATGTCTAAAACGGATATTCACGAAGTAGTTATGGTCGGTGGTTCTACACGTATTCCAAAGATTCGTGAGTTGGTTAGCGCCTTTTTCAACGGAAAGAAGCTTAATGATTCGGTGCATCCCGATGAGGCGGTGGCATATGGCGCTGCCGTCCAGGCACATATTTTGACGGCGGGAAAACATACGACTGACCGCACATCGGATTTGATTCTCTTGGATGTCGCGCCCTTGTCGCTAGGTTTGGAAACCGCTGGCGGTGTGATGACGCCGCTCATTAAGCGCAACACAACGGTTCCGTGCAAGAAATCGCAAACCTTTTCAACGTATGCGGATAACCAGCCAGGCGTGTTGATTCAGGTGTACGAAGGCGAGCGCCAATTTACCCGTGATTGCAATCGCCTCGGTGATTTCAAGCTGGAGGGAATTCCGCCGATGCCGCGTGGTGTTCCGCAGATTGAGGTATCATTTGACGTAGATGCAAATGGTATTCTGAACGTATCTGCGGCGGAGAAATCAACGGGCAAATCAAACAAGATTACGATTACCAATGACAAGGGTCGCCTCAGCAAGGAGGAGATTGACCGTTTGGTGGAAGAGGCGGAGAAGCATGCAGCCGAGGATAAGGTTCGCATGGAGCGCGTGGATGCCAAAAATCAGTTGGAGGCATATTTGTACAACACACGTAATACGGTACGCGAGGATAAGGTGAAAGAGACGCTTGGAGCGGATACGGTGAAAGAGGTGGAATCATGGGTGCAAGAGGGAATTGATTGGTTGGATGCGCATCAAGATGCAGAGAAGAGTGAGTTTGATGAGAAGCAGAAATCGTATGAGGCCAAGATTCGTCCCATCATGACAAAGATGTATGAGGGCGCGGGTTCGCCTGGAGCTCCGGCAGAAGGTGTGAACATGGGTCCGGGTGTCCACATGGGCCCAGGTGTAAAGGTCCAAGGAGGCCCACAGGTGGAAGAAGTGGATTAAACGCTGTTTGAACAATGTGCATGGAAACATATCATAGAGAATGCCAATACATTCTGTATTATATGATAACCTATCTAAAATCCGTTTGTGATATTCACACAATGAAGACTCCCGAGGAGCAGAAGGCAGAATATGACCGACTCTATAACCTTCTGCACCGCCTGTCTTCCAAATCGGAGGAGCCGATTCCACTTTCGACTATTTTAAACGGTACGGCGGAAGTTTCTGCGCCGGTCAATGAACCAAAACGAAAAAAGGCAGCCGCTCCACCTCGTAAAGATGGTTCCGTTCTCTCCTTCTTGTTTCCTACCGATGCCATCTTGAAAGAAAGGGAGGTATCTCCGACAAGTTCAGATTCCGAACAAGTTCAGATTCCGGCACGAAATGCAATTCTCAAAAATGAAATCGAAGAGCCCACCTGCCGGTCGCCGGCCGAGGAGTCCCAGACTCGGTCCGAAATCGCCTCGCCGGAGAAGTGTGAAATTGGCCTCGAAATCCAGACGCACTCGTCCTCCTTGGGCTCCTTTGAACTCGTTAAAACGGGAGAGATTTCTGTCCTTGAGTCAATGATGGCCAAAAATACGCGAAAACCTGCTCAGAAAGCGCCAAAGGCTGAGAAGCCTCCTAAGGAGAAGCCTCCTAAGATTCCAAAACCTCCAAAGGAGCCCAAACCTCCTAAGGAGACGCGGCGCATGCGGCTCACCACTTCTATGCCGCGCGTATTGGTTCTAGAAGAGCCTCCTCCCATTTCTTCTCCTGCTCCTCTTTCAACCGATGTTCTCCCTTTACCATTGTATCTAGAGGACATCATGACACAAGCCATCACAGGTGATTTTCCACATCAATGCCGATTTTGCAAGACCATGTTTTCGAGTGGTGGCCAGCATCAGATGCATTATTATCAGGCGGCGGCATGCAACCGAAATGCGATTCAGGAGTTTCGTTGTCTCTTTCAATCTAAATAAAACACTTCATCTACCAAGTATGATTTATCTTGTATTCACTGCATCCTTACTTACTAGCCGATTTCAAGCCGCACCTGAGAAACGAATTAATGAATATGTATCTGCCATTCAAGAAACACTCCTTCATCTTCCTTCATCCATTCGTCCTATCATTGTAGAAAACAATGGCAAACGAACAACATGTCTGGAGCAATTTACTCATCATGGCCAGTCAGTTCCTGTGATATACACTACAAATAATGAAACAACATACAAAAGTAAAGGGGTAAACGAGTTACTTGATTTGCACGAAGTGATACAACGTATGAATATTCAAGGAAATGATATGATTATCAAACTAACTGGTCGATATTCGATAATTTCTTCTGCATTTTTCAATGAGGTGATAGAACATGAATCGGATTATGACGCCTTTATCAAGTTTTTCAATGTATGCACCATGGAGTATCAAGAGAATGATTGTGTACTCGGATTATACGCCATCCGAGCCTATTTGTTAAAAGGATGGAATCCCTATTCGATTGATAATCATTCCTCTGCGGAAGTTGCGTTTGCGCGGTATGTTCGGCGCTCTGCACCACGAATGAAAGAGATGAATCGTTTGGATATACGATGTGTCTTTGCAGAAGATGGTCGCATACTTAATGTGTAAAAGGTGGTGATTTAGAAATCCAATCACGATTAGGGTGGTGATGTCCTGGGAGGTTCATCGGCCATATATTCATGATAAATGGAAAACAGAATGGTGGAAAATTCATCCACCCGATATTGCCAAAACATCATGGGATTATCTTTTTACTGGTGGAAAAGAGATTCGCGCTCGCTTATTTTGTGAATTATGGCGGTATCTTTCTCCGGATTTAGACGTACGATCCGAACTTGCATTTGCAGTAGAGTGTATTCATAGTACAAGTCTTGTCATTGATGATTGTCCTTATATGGATAATGCAGTTACACGGCGCGGAAGAACAACTCTACATATCGCCCTTTCAGAAAAAAAGGCAGCACTTCTATGCTATGATGTTATGAATATGGTCCGAACCATGTGGACATCCAATCGTCCATCCACAATTCCAAAAGAAGAATGGCACGACTTGATGAAAATCAAACTTCAGAGACTGATGATGGGTCAATGGTATGATATGGAGAAAAAAGGAAATCTAGTGGAGCTTGCATCGTTAAAGACTGGTGTTCTATTTGAATTGGTAACTGAGACCGTGGCGCGATGTGTGGGACTTGATCCAGTTTTTTGGAGAACATGGGGGAATGCTCTGGGCGTCCTGTTTCAATGGACGGATGATTGGTTGGACCGCGAAGAAGACAAAGAGCAAGGAAATCGCAATGCATTCAATGAAGCCTATGATGCAACCATCATGAATTATCGTCAAATATGGCGGAGCATTGAACACGGGATTGGTGCGAGCTGGTTTCAGAGACCGTTTGGTGCCTACATGCGACGGTACTTTACAGAAACCATACCCTTTCTATCTATCGAACCAATGGAAGTGCGACCTCTATCCGACCTCTTTCATGCACCCCCCATTTATCTCCCGCCGGTCGACCGAGAACGATACAAACGAAAAGATATTCTTACGATTGTAAACGGGAAGGATGTCATGTCACTCATGTTTATGCTGTCCAATCATATGAAAGAAGAAGATAAGATTCGTACCGATTTATGGTCTATCAAGGAAGAGGAATGGGAAACCGTTCCAGAAGTATCCGAATGGTTAGATGAAATTTCGAAGCGAACGGGATGGAATCTTCGCGAAGAGTATGAACGCCGTGTTTTATTGGATAAAAATATCTAAGATAGAGGCATGAATTATCTATACCCATTACTGGTTGGTGGCGTGACGAAGCTATATGACGACCTCTCCGATAAAAACATTGCCACGTATCCCGCCGTTGTAGAGTCCTTTAAATCCGTCTTGATTTCCCTACTTACCATTATATCCCTGGACGATTTCTATTTTTCGTTTTCATGTATGATTCTCGCGCTGTTCAACTGTGGGATTGATAATCCCTTTTGGGAATCGATTGCAGCGGTATCCGCGATGCTAACGATTAAAAATATTCCATTGATGGGAACGAATGCGATTCTGAAAATCGGACTGACGATTGCTGCACTGGTTGGTTTTTTGATTGCTGCTATTTTTGAAGACCGCCTATTTCCAGAAGAGGTCAGTGTTGAAAAAATATTTTTCCGAATCATGCTTATCATCGGATTTGCAGTTGTTGCATACTCGCCTATTATGGATATTCTTCCTTTTCCTACGTTTTCCAAAGTACCTTTTAAGAAGGGAATCTTGATTATGCTGGCCTATTCCACAGTCAGCGTTATCACGATGGCATATTTGTTATATTTTAGTGGTCTTTCCTTAAGTGAATTGAATCCTGCGAAGTAATTATTTTGATGTAACGGAAGCGGTAGCCGCTTGGGAGGGCGGAACACCAAGGCGGGGACGACGAGGTGCAGAACGGGCGATGGATTCCGTAGGAGGACGTGATGCAGGCGCACGGTTGGAAATAACGTCCCATGCACGCATCAAATCCTCAAACATTGCAATGCATCCCTTTGCTGCGGCAGCAACCGCCGCGCGTGCCACTCCTTCATCACCGTTCTTGACTCCAATGCGGAGAACCATCTCATCGCGCAGAGGATGAGGAACCGAATAGCCTGCATATGTAATGGTAGGTTGAGCATCCCCCTCAATATGATGCTGTACCAACCATGTTTGAAGCAGATTTCCGAGTGTATGGTCTTGTTCGCGAAAGACAAAGTCAAATCCGACAACACGAGAATCAGCAGGGGCAATCGTGACCTCATTCGGAAGTGCACCCTTATCTAGATTGGAGTAGCGAATGCAAATTTGCCGCCCCACCTCGCACGCACGATGCACAATGTAAGGCACATCCAATACACCGACGGATTCGACCGTGAAATCGAACTCATAGGGTTCGCCATTATCGTCCACTTTAAAGCATCGCTTGACCTGCATCGTGTTGAACTCGCGCCAGAGCTGCTGATAACGCTCACTGCCCTTGTCTACCTCTGTCACTTTTTTGGCTACGTTGAGCCATTTGATAAACATTTCTTGGATACGCTGCGGATTATCATCCGGTGCATACTCATAGGTGCACTGGGAAACAGGGCAGAAACGAGCATGTTCACGACCTGTTCCCACAGTTGCCTTGGCTACAATTTCAACAGATTGAAGATGATTTCCGATACCAGGCTGGAGAGAGGCGATGAGACAGGTATCATTTGTAATCGGATTGCGAGGAAAGAATGTTTCGGTTGGCACATCGTGTTCTTCTACTTTTACTTCTTCCTCGCCTGACGCAGTCGGTGCGGACTGTGAAATATCCGTAATGACAAAGTCGGAGGATTTAACATGGCGAACTCTCTCTTTGTCTCCTTCCACCTTTAATGCGAAGCGGTACTTGTCAGCTTTCCATGAAATGGGGTCCTTTACATAAATCGGGAGAAGTCCAATCCGGTCCGCCAACATTTCATTTGTCATGGGGGTATCATTTTTCATGACCGTCACATCCGACGTTGTACCGGTAGAAGTCATGTCCGAACGAAAGGCAACCGTCTCTACACCGGTAAGAATCAAGCGACGAAGTGTATTGGCATAGGTCACATGGCTTCCCGTCAGCTTGAACGAGCAGGTACGAGGGTCGACTTGTTGAAAATTCTGGAATTGCATCGTGGAGTTCTAACCTATCTTCCGAACTCCATTTCATCAATTTTATGAATCTGCGTTCATCCCGATTCGGATTCGTTCCGTTGGTAGAAAAGGATGAGTCGACCATCACCCGTTCATATTTGTTTTTACTCCAATCGTTGTGAATGGTCCAAAGCCTTTATCGAAGAAATATCAAAAACACCGTATCATGCAGAATTCCGTTTTATTTGTGTTGACCCCAGTCCGAATCGCCCCGCTCTGCCCAGTTGGCTAAAACAAGCTCCGACTCTGGTCATTTCAGGAGAATCAGAACCGCGGACAAATAGCGATGTGATGAATTGGTTGTATGAACGTAAGATGCGCGATGGGGGTGGAAAGAGCGGAGCAACAGGCCAACCGGCTGCAATGGAACCGGAACCTTATCTGGACATGGAGATGGGTGGTGGATTTGGAGACCAGTATTCTTTCCTTGGAACCGATACATCCGCGGAGGGCAATGGAGGTCTTTCTATGAAGCATAATTTTACATACCTTCAAGGAGGAGATTCAGTTAGCACACGCGAGGCATCCAACTTTCAAACAACAAACTCAAACGCAAAGCGGAGCAAAAAAGAAGAGTTGCTAGATGCCCAAATGCAGCAGTATATGCAATCAAGAGATGCAGGTATTAAAAAAAGTATTGCCCGCCAGTGATTCTCCAAACCAATCTAAAGCGTGACATACCCTATAACAGTAGGAAATGTCACTTCTTAGTGCATTTAATACACAACTTGTTAACTTATTTGATGAATTGTGCCAGACCTTTCCGGATGATAAAGAAATCAAAATGGGAACGGAAGCTATCAAGGGGGCGCGAAAGATTAACCCTCGTCTCGTATTGGACCTCTTCATCGAACATGTATACACGGATTGCGCCACGGCCATTCAGGAGCGCAATGCAGTGATGTTCCGACAGATTGCTCAGAAGAAGATTTCGCAACAATTCAATGAAATGATTTCGGCACTCTCTATTTTTGATAAGTATTGGGATACGATGGGCACCAAAAATCAGGACGTTATTTGGCAGTATCTGAAGGTGTTGTGCATTCTCTGTGAAAAAGCCCGCGCGTCGTAAATGAAACAGAATGGTGTGGTTGAATGTAAAGGGTTTTAGGTAACCACTAAGAAGAATGGCAGAATCATCAAGCATCCCTGAGCCGTCTGTGTTTCAAGCAAAATACAAAGAGTTTGTGGAGGATGCGTTAGGTGCTCTTCCAGAGTATACACCGGCTCTCCAGGCATGCCTATTGCTAGAGGATGCCGAAAAACTACTCCGATTTCAGGCCGAAGTCAAGGTGGGTAATACACTAGGAGGAGATGCGACCGAGCACGAAAAGAATCCTGGTACCATCTTGCCAGGCGTGGTGATATCCGATGCAGTGTGGGCTGCCTTGTCTGAGAACTCGCGAAAGGCCATTTGGGAACATGTGCGCATCCTCTCTATTTGCTGCTTCATGGAGTCTGGATTCAGCGGTAGTTCCAAGCCTGAATGGATGGAAGAAGCTATGAAGGAGATGGGAAAGAAGCTAGAAAAGATGGACTTTTCGGCCATTATCAAAAAGTTCATGGCGTTCTTCCAACCAGGTGATGGATCCAATGCGACGGGCGATGAGAAGTCAGCAGGAATGCCCGATTTGAAGGGCATGTTTGAGAACGGATTTCCGAAACTACCAGAGCGGTTTCTAAAGGGTCAGTTGGCAAAATTGGCACAAGAGATTGTCAAGGATATCACCCCTGATGATTTGGGAATCACACCAGAAATGCTAAAACAATGTGAGAAGGACCCGTCCCGGGCCTTTCAGATTCTCGTATCCACCTTTTCCAATCACCCTGACATTATCCAGAAGACGATTGCCAAGATTGGAAAGAGACTACAGCAGAAGGTTCAATCAGGTGCGATTCGCCCACAGGAAATTGCACGTGAAGCGGAGGAGATGATGAAAGAGTTTGCTGGAAACTCTAGCTTTGTAGATATGATGGGCGGTCTGAAAAATGCTTTTGGAATGGGTGATGATATGGCAGACATGGAGCGCAAGGCAGGGCGAGATGGAAATGCACGACTATCCGTTGCCCGTGAGCGCCTTCGCAGAAAACTAGAGAAGAAACAGCAGGGTAAGAAATAAAAGTACATACGGGATAGGGAAATGAGTTGTGAACCTCCTTTTTGGAAAGACTTATCGGTTCTTACCGATTTACGTTTGCAATATCAACCATCGTGTGAGCATTCTTCTGGAAATTTTATAATGAGAGTGTTACTCTTATCTCTATTTGTGGGGTTGATTGGAAGCGTCGTCGGTGGTCTATCCTTTATCATGGTTGCTCTCTTGTTTGGAGGTATCACCGCAACGGTGATTGTCATGACCACCTCGCATGCACCGAAAGAGGTAAAAAAAGACACACGTGTTTCTACACCTTCTTCGGCCTATCACAAGATGCCCTATCAAGCGGTGGTTGACCCATCCGGGTATGAGGCTCCCATTAAGGAACATTTCATTAATGGCGGTTCAAAAGCAGGAAGTGTTCAGCCGCTCGGTGCCCCCATGGGCTCACCGATTGGAAATGTAGAAGTGGATGCCGCACCTTATTCGGGTCCATCTTTACCAGATTACACACCACCGACATCCCGCAATTTGTTTATGAATGTCCTGCTCGATGAAATGAAATACAATCCAGACCGCCCCGAGGCTGCACCAGTGGGCCATCCGACTGTGAAACAGACACTAGATGATTTTTTTCGTATTCAGTGGTTTTCAGACCCAACCGATGTGTTCGGAAAGAATCAAGGTCAGCGTCAATTTGTTACACAGCCCTCCACAACGGTACCAAATGACCAAGGCTCATTTGCCAACTGGCTCTACAAGATTCCTGGAAAGACCTGCAAAGAGGGAGGACGTGCTGCATGCACTTCAGGAACGGACGGAGGGCAACTGGTTTGGATGAATCAAGAGTAGATGCGTATCATGATATTTTTTATACCTCATTCGTGTAGAGATGGAGATTAACCGACTCACCCATTCCCGTGATGACCTCTGTGGAATCCAATCGTTCTATTCACAATCGGTCGGCCCAGGCCGTTATGCTACCACCAATCTGGTTCCCAAGGCTACCGGCGTGAATCCCGTTGCTTCGGACCAGCTCTTGGTCTATCCTCGCGAGGGCTATGGATTTAATAATGCATCGATTGACGCCGATTCCCGCCTTCGCAATCAACCATCCTTCAAGAACAATCGCTGCCAGATTCGCCCACAGGCACGTCCTTTCCTGACGGTCCCCTTCATGCAAGGCGGCAATCCGTCACGTGATGTTGAGAGTCTGTTGCTTCACTCGGAACAGGTGCGTATGGGTAAGGAATGTGGTACAGTTACGGAGCAATTCTTTTCCCAGCAATACACTCCGATGATTCCAATTCTTAAGAACAACATTCAGAACCCCAAGAACTTGATTCAAGAGGTGGCCGCGTCTGGATGGGTTCATGGAGGAATCCCATCGCGTTCCTATTTGCGCGATGTTAATTGCTAATGAATGATTTATTTCCTGAAAGCGAGATAGAGAATGCCGTTGGTTACGAGACGAAATCGGCGAACACGTTATCCGTCTTATCGGAATATGGATAACGTGGAACGATATCGGCGACATCGCCTAACGAGAAGGCATCGGAATGTGAATGCCAGAATCACATTGGCACGCGCCCGAAGAGCTCGTCGTCAAGCAGAGAAGCAATTCAAGGCGGAACAGCTCGCTGTATTGCAGGCTCAAAAGGCAGAACAACTCGCTGTATTACAGGCTCAAAAGGCAGAACAACTCGCTGCATTACAGGCTCAAAAGGCTAATATATATGCGATGAAAGAGACAAAACATGCTGCAAAAGCACGCAAAGAAGCTGCAAAAGCACGCAAAAATGCGGCCATGGAAGCCAAACTCGCTGTAGCAAATGAGGAAGTGATGAGAAATGAAGAAAAAAGAGCACGCCAAGAGGCGGCCGCCCTTGCTTTAGCCGATGAGGCGAGAGAAAGAGAAGAGCAAGAACTGATTCAGAAAAATATGCTAACAAAAGCGGAACGCAGACGATTGGTGGGAAATGCACCTTTGATGAATGATATGTATCATTGAAATCGTCGGACAAATGCACGAATCTTTTCAATATTTTCAGAAAGGGATACGCCCGGCTCCGTAGAAAGCGTTAGAACTGGTTTATCCGTGCTTTCTACCCATTTTTTGTGTTGAACATCTAATGCATCCAAATACTCCTGTGAAATACGGTCCTCCCCCTGACGATTCCGAATCTGAATTCTCTCTTTCGATGTGCCCGAGCTCGTGGAAAGATAGATGATTCCTGAAATGGGATGTTGTGCGTGAAACAAGGTAAACCAACGGTCATACAATTCCCATTCTATGGAATCTAGGACTCCTGTATCTCGCAGCATCTCTGCAAAGACATGTTTATCGGTTAGCACGGAACGCTCGGTCAAAATGATTTGTGGTACGGTGGCCGCACTCAGCTTCTGAATGGCCTCTTGGATGTTTTGTAGACGGGTGAGAATGGCACAATTCTGAAAGGTATAGGCCCAGCGCTTCTTATCTTCGTAAAAGAGTTCAAGTAGATTTTTACCGTTTGAATGATGCAGCGCCGTCCATTGTCCAACAGGTTCATCCACCACATGAATCTCAGGAATCGCGGCACGAATCTCAGCGAGAAGTGTGGATTTTCCTGCACCGATGTTACCGTCTAGGGAAAGAATGATATGAGACATGACGCGATGATGTCTGACGAGCGGATGGCCCATCGCTCAATTTTGTAAATTATTTACATCGCGTGGAGTAGTATGGCCGTCTATCTAAGCAATCTTACGGAAGCATACGGTCCATTATTGTCATCTCATTGGGAAAAAAAAGAGCTCCCACAGCATTATGATGAAATGACAACTCAATGGGTTCATCCCACGCCGCAGCGTCACATGTTGGGAATTGTGGGTGGAAATGAAGTGAGTCAGATTCAAGGAAATCGTGTGGATTTAGAGTCAGACTTGAAAGGAATTCATATTCCGAATACATTCTGTCCCTCTCGTCAATATCAACCCTTGAAGAAGGAACAAACAGAGATTGTGAGAGACAATGTGAAGGGTGCGGTCAAGATTGATATTCAGCCCGTGCACCTACCGGCTTATCAAATGATGGCATATCCATCCGTTGTCGCGCCGGTTCCAATGGTAAATGAAGTCTGTCGCCGCCCAGAAAAATACTAATTTTTTATAATCAGCGTAAGAAGAATGGCCCAGCCATGTGTTCAACAGGCATTGACGCGTCTTCGCCATGACCCTTTTCATCAAATTGACGATATGCGAATCAGCTCTTATGCATCGCGTTACTATTTAAATCCTCCTGCGGCCAACTGTCCGACAACGTTCCCTGTTCAGGCCACCACTCGCATTCAGAAAAGCGGAGCCTCTTGGGTGGAAGGAGAATGGAAGACCGATGTGGAGTCAGACCTCAAGGGGATTGACCGCCTAGGAAGCAAGATTCGCTGCGATGCCATGCAATACGACCCCGACACCAATCGTAATCATCAGCGCTCCCTTCAGCATGCCCAAGATGAGAATGTACCGCTCACTTTTGCTCGCCTGGTTGACCCTCCGTGTACCCTCCGTGCAACCGGCTGGAATCGCTGGCAACCTCTGTTCCACAATCCTCAAGAAACAGTGGAAACTCCATTTGATTTTTTCATTCCGACGCGCGACATGGACAAAGAAAAGTACAATACTCATCGTCAACAGTCTTGTTTTACTCCGATGTTCCAGCCTCCAATTGCAGAGTTAGGTCACGAACAGCATATGCGTTAATTCATTTTTTCATTATCATATAGCATACTACCATAATAGAATGATATATGAATGTATACGTCGCATGCTATCTTGTTTTACTTGTATTTCATCAAAGGAAGAACCTATTCTTCAATCTCAATATGATGCGATGAATGGAGTAGAGATTATACCTTATCCACTGGAGTCGGCGCGGCGGATGGAATGAGCCCCTCCTTCTTCATACTGGTAATCAGACGGGTAAGACCGATGCCACCGCCGCTGCGAACCATGAAGTTATTACGCAGAAATTCGTTCATCTCTGCCATCACACGGTCCGTTCCGAACTGATTAAATAAGGTTTTCGCATACATTCCGTTGGAAATATGCGTGAACCGCTCCAGCATATCGTGCACATCTGTGCTACGTTCCGCGCTCCCAATGGTTTCCATGCCACTCAGAATGACATCAATCTTATTGGCAGTCTTGGCTGCAGGATTGCGCTGCATATTCCAAAACGGACTCGTGTATTCGGGGAAATTCTTCAAGAAAAAGACAGGACCATTCTCTGATTCTAGGCGCTGCTCCTCTGCATGGGAGATTTCAAGAACACCATATTTCTCTGCAATATCTGTGTAATTCCCACCTGGAAACGAGGAAGGCACACCATATCCAAGATGCTCCAGCAAGTCCCGCTCGAGCCTCTCTAGTTCTTCCATACCTCCCTTCAATTCAAACTCAAACATGGGAAAAATCAAATCATGACGACCCGGAATCGGATTAGGCTCCTGACGATAACTTGTGGATACGCAGAAATATCCTGGATACTCAGGGCGTTTTAGGAGCTCATATTCCAACCACATCTGACCGGTCTGTGGAAGGGGATACGCTTGATTCACATATTGAAAGGTTGTAATCGTACTCGGGTCTTCACATGCCGCCAAAATAGACAGACGATTCTGTGTGTGACACTCGAGAAACCCACGCTCAACAAAGAAGCTCCGCAGCTTCTGAACCACATAATGGAAAGCAGGTGTATCAATCACGAGTGCAGATTCTGTAGTAGACATGGGTCTAGTAAAACGAAGATGTCATGCTTTAGACCTCTTCATCGTCGGTTAGCAACCATAGTTTGTGCTCTTTCATTTTGGCCATCTTCATGTGACCATGGACCCAATTAAAATGAACGAGTGTTGCGGTATTGCGAAGCGTATCTGCTTTATCATACCATACACGCCCGTTTGGATAGTTCTCTAGAGGAAGAGCTTGTACACGGCAATGCGGTTTGACATAACGATTGAAATAGGATTGGTCATTGTTATCAAATGCACATCTGGCATATTGTTCACGTCCTTCTTTTGACAAACAGTCATACAGTGTTATCATACCAGGATGACTGCGAATAAATAGATATCCTGTGCACAAATTGGATGTATCACGGTCATGTTGTGCATCGTTTTGAATCCATACGTCACTGTTCGTATTCTGCTCCCAAGATTCAATATCGGGAAGTGGATTGGTTAGAAACACAATATCTCCATCAACCAAGACAACATGATACGATGCAGATAGAATACGGTATAGTACCTCCAGTTTCAAATAACAAATGATATCGTAACCCTTTGTATTCCATGCACAGAATGCGGAAAGGGATTGGTCCATACAGAGGGCGCGATACCCTCTCTCATCAAAGAGACAATGAGAACGCTGGTCCATGCAAATGACGAGTACTTTTTTATCAAGTCCGAATGGGGCTAAGCTCTTGAGTACATTCAGGGTATATAAGCGATAGCCATAGTTTGTGACGGTAACCATTATGGTGGTTCCATTATCTAGTGTATACGGAGCCAAGTGCTCACGAGACCACATCATTCTATCCATCCATCCTTCCTGTCGGTTTAGACTCCAAAAAATTAAAGGTGGAAACTGGTAGTATGGAAGTCGCCGCCCTCGCTGGTCTGCTTGGATTAGGCTTCTTTGTTTCCAAAACAGGGCAGAAAAAGTCGCCGAGTCCTGTTGTTGCAGGAGTGCCGCCTACTGAAAATAAATATCGCGAGGGATTCCTTCCCGCCGCACGCGGCCCCAACTCGGACCCGCTGACGGTTGCACCCAAAGGCGCCGCCGCCACGGGATTTGGACCCGAGCTAGACATGATGTATCAGACGCCGAATGGCCGAACCTATCCATCGGAACCAAGTAATGGCCCATACGGCACGGCATTTGGATATGCCACACAAAAACCACCATATGCACCTGGATTCACCCCGGGTACACAGCCATCCCCCTCTCCGATAGAATCCAATGTACCCATGATGGAGTATCGCTCGGATGGCATAGAAGCCACTCCTAATTACATTGATGCGGATTACGTGATTAGTCCCCTATCGGGCCAACGTATCCATTCCGCTGATTTCAAGCACAATAACATGCAACCCTTCTTTGGAGGACGCATCAAACAGAACATTGCGCCGAATAGCAATACGAGCATGTTGGACATGTATAACGGCACGGGTTCCACACAAATGAAGAAGCGCGAAGTGGAAAATATGTTTGAGACATCACGTGCCCCGTATGGAAATCCGCATGGAATGGAAGACAATACAGATTTTTTCCAGTCTCGCATTTCATCACAGGCACCCGTCGTGCGAAATGGAGAGCGTCCCTTTGAACCTACGCGAGTGGGAGCAGGACTCGGAGAGCGAAACGGAATCACAGGAAAGGGTGGATTTCAGCAATTGGAAATCAATGAAATCATGCGCCCCAAGGATACCAATGACCTGCGTGTTCTGTCCAATCCGAAGGATACCTTTCAAACTCCGATGGTTCCTGGTAGCCATTTCGTGGGAACTAATGCAGAGAGCAAGGATGTTGGTGAGGTTCGCAAATACAAGCCCGATACATTTTATATCGATGAGACGGGTAGTCGCTTCTTTGTTACCAACGGCGAGGTCATTAAGGAGGCCGTTCGCTCTACACAGGTTCTTCCCCATACGGTTCGCCCCGAGACATCGGTGGAATACGAAGGTATCGCATCCTCGCAGGATTTCGGAGAAAGCTATGTCACGGGTTCCTATCGCATGCCGATGGCGCAACAGTATGGCGGAGCAGGATATCGTAATGCGGACATGACGGGATACTATACGAGCAATACGGATGCAGACAAGGCTGATTATGGAAAGTCGTCCATTGAGATTCGCCCGAATGAGCGCAATGAGACATCGGAGCGCGTCATGGCGCTGAATGCCGTGCCGGCGGACAACGGTCTAGTGATGACACATTTTACGGATGATGCGCGCCCAACCCGACGTGGAGAGACCATCGGAAACATTCGCGCATCCGGTACACCGATTGCCGTGGCAGAGCGTGCGCCAGCAATTACGGTCTGGGACCCGAAGGATATTGCACGTACGACCGTGAAAGAGACTACCATCTATCTGGACCGCCCTGGCATCATGGCGGCCGCCTCGGCACCGAACCGACTCAAAGTATACGACCCCGACGACATCGCTAAACCGACACAAAAGTCACAGCTGTCTGCGGGTCTTGCCTGGACGGGTCCAGGTGGAAACGGTGCTTGGTCCGATGCGATGGATACTACCGCCGCATACAACATGCGTTCCAATCCGAACAAGGAGCAAATTGCACGCGGTCGTAAGCCGATTGCAGGGGCAGGTGGTTCCGCGACATTTAATGGTAACCCGGGTGCACAGTTGTCTAAAAAGCTGGACGTGGACATCATGAATGACCGCGCCCTTGCTGTGAATCGTTCCATGGATTTGACGCCTGGCGTGGGAGACATCGGGCGCGTAGAGTATCGTGTTCCATTGAATCTGGATGTAAGCCGAGAACGCAATACCTATTCCACGGTGGATGCGCTGGAGAGCAATCCGCTCATGCAGAGCCTCCGAAAGAATGCGGAGCGGGATGAGGCGGCTATTCAGGAGATGCGGCGTTATCTCCCGTCACATTAGTGAGATGTACTATCCAGAACGGTATTATCGTGGGCTTTCAAAAACGAAGAAACGAGAACGAGAGAAAGAAATCAAGCACTTTGGGTCTATGACCTCTCCTGCTGCCTACGTGGGATTCCGAACAGACCGAGGCATTACTACACGTCCCTCTCGTTACTCCCGTGCATGGAAAAAACGATTTCCAGGTGTTACATCTTTATCCGATAGAGCCAAGAAAACAGGAGTCCCCGTTCGGTTTCTTGAAGAATCATATAACCGCGGAATGGCGGCATGGAGAACGGGACATCGGCCTGGCGCAACACAGCAACAATGGGGGTATGCACGCGTATCAAGTCTGTTACTATGCGGAAAAACATATCACACCGCAGATTCAGACATTGTTCGTCGCGCGATTGCTGCGAGCCCCTCTGCGAAGCGTTGGTTTTCAGCATGCAATCGGGTATAAAGACAGTATTGTATTTGGTAACAAGAATCATGCAAGTAGACGAGTGGAAGGCGCACATTGATAGCGCATTTGAAAATGCAGAGAAGGGTGTATCCAAGATTACGGAGGATATTGTGACCATGGATGGTATGTCTGGTATCAAAACGCGCCACTTTTATAATAACTTGTTGAACCGCCCAGGTTGCCGTTATTTGGAGATTGGAACATGGAAGGGCTCATCAGTATGCTCCGCTATGTGTGGTAATCAGTCCAAGGTAATTTGTATTGATAACTGGAGCCAATTTGGTGGCCCCAAAGAAGAGTTTTTGGTGAATTTTGAGAAACATAAGGGTGTGAATGATGCAATGTTTATTGAGCAGGATTGTTATACGGTGAATGCAGATGCCTTGCCTAAGTTCAATATTTATATGTATGATGGTGAACATTCGTGGGATAATCACTATAATGCGCTAAATCACTACTATCGTTGCATGGACGATACATTTGTATTTATTGTTGATGATTGGAACTGGGCACACATTCGCGATGCCACTTTTCAGTCATTTCGTATTTTGAACTTGAACGTCTTGTATTCCAGAGAAATCAAAACAACCCATAATGATACGGATGCGATTCAGGGAAGCCCTGAGCAGCGTGCATGGCATAATGGAATCTTTGTGGCGATTCTTCGTAAATAGTCTAAAGACTTTGCCCAAGTTGGTGGAGTAGAGAATGTCTGAGGTAGTGAGTACACAAGTGGTAGAACAGACAGAAGAGCAGACGCTTGACCTAACGCTTGAGGAGAAGCCTACGTGGTGGTCTCGTTCGGTGAGCTGGGCATCACGTTATCAGCAGTTTATGTGGGGTGTTGCGGTAGGTGCTGTGGCAGGCAGCTGGGTTCTAATTCGTCGTCGTACGTGAAAAAGAATAAGAGATATCATCTTTTTAGAAACATAATGTTTGAAAAAAAGATGAGAGAGAGATAGTATGGCCAAGGCCATTTTGACACACCGGTTTGCAAATGGATTTCGGGTGGTATATCAACCTTCTGAGCAGGCCATTCCATTGACAAGCTTTCACATCATTTGTAATGTCGGTTCTGCTTTTGAAAAGGATGGTTTACGTGGGGTCACACATTTTGTAGAGCATATGTGCTTTAAAGGGACAGATGAAATAGAAAAACCAAGAGATATCTTACGAGAATACAATAAAGTTGGTGCGTATTTTAACGCCTTTACAGATAAGCGCCTAACAGGTTATGTTGTAAAATGCGAAGATGCCTTCGTATCCCATTCTATACAGAGGATGGCGGATATGGTTCTTCATTCCACATTCCCTAAAAAAGAGTTTCAAAAAGAACAGCATGTGGTCATGGAGGAAAATATCCGTTCGGAAGATAATCCAGATGATGTGCTGGAAAGGCTTATGGAAATGGTGTTTTTTGGTGGAAGTTCATATGAACATGATATTGATTCCATTCAGTATCATCCGACACCGACCTACATGAAACATGCGGATGTATACCGTTGGTACAAATGGTTTTATCATCCGTCCAATATGATATGCAGTATCGTAAGTCATATACCCTTTACCACCATTTTGTCCTACATCAAGAAAACAGACCTGGTAGCCCCCATTAATATGACAGAACATGCACCCTTATACGCATTACCCTATCCCATTCTAACTCTGCATCCCATTTCAGATGGGCAACGCATCCGAATAGAGTATCAACATAAAAAAGGTCTGTCTGCAACCACCCTACAAATCGGATTTCGAACCTGTTCACGCTTTTCTGCCCACCAATATAAACTCAATCTTCTTAAAACCATCTTGAATGGAATGAGTGGAACACTGTTTACCGCACTTCGTACGCAAAAAGGCCTTACCTATCACTCTCGGTGTTATACCAACTATCAAGAGCATACAGGATATTTTACCATCTATATCCAAACGGACCCACAGAAACTAATCCATTCCACTGGACAGCAAGACGGTGTCCTCCCTACGTTGATGCGAGTCCTAATCAATCTCAAACGAAATGGTCCTACACAAGAAGAAATTCAGGTTGCAAAGGGTAAATTGAAAGGGAAGATGTTAATGGATACCGAGGCAATTGACTTTATTACGCAGTATAATGGAACAGAGAGTATTTTTTCCGATTCTTTTCTTCCCTATCAAGAATTGTATTCACGATGCTACGCGCGTATCACAAAAAAGCAATTGGATGATGTGATTCAAGAATACATGACACGAGAAAATATGGTGGTTGGTGTATTATATGGAAAGAATCTACCCAAATCGGATGTGGAGGAATGCTGTCACAGATTTCATTGAGTCTAAACGTATCGCACACCCTAACGAGTAATGGATACCACACCGCTGATTGTAACGGGACCCCCTGGATGCGGTAAAAGCCACTGGATTCAACAATATGCAACAACTTCTAAAAAACAACTGTTTGTATGCCCATGCCGAAAAGACCGAACCCTGCGTGATGGACGACAGAAACTTCACGTGTGGGCTCGCCGAACGGAGCCAGCCATTTTATGGCTAGAGGGCGCGGACGATTTGACGCCTGAGGCACAGGCATTTTTGAGGAGAATTCTTGAGACACACGCATCAGAAGTATTATTTATCTTGGAATGTCGCGATGTAGGCCGTTTACAGGAACCAATTCGTTCCCGCTGTGCCATTCGTACGTTTCATCTTCCCTCTCGTCAAGCACTCGAAGCATATATGAATAAGAGCCTTCCTTCTGCACGAGCCGTTGAGATTTTGAACTATTTGACACCCAATCAATATTCATATCGTCGTGTAAAGCAATGTGCACATTTGCAATGCATGTATCCAGAACAATGGAAGTCCATCCAAGAGCATCATATGAGGGAAGAACAAGAGTGTCACCAGCTGTCTTCTGCATGCATCATGAATTATATCAAGGAAGGATACCACCCAGAGACCTTTTTGCATTCTATGATACGCGATGAATCGGTATTAAAAGACTACGGTAACTGTATTGAAGTAGCAGGGTCCTTGTGGGCACTATTAGGGTATACTGTAGAGCGCCGCGCGTTAGAGTTGGTCACGACAACACCCGATAAGGAAGAAGAATGAGTCGTGATTCGGTTCTGTCGGTCTATTCAGATGCCCGCACAGAATATACCAAACAGCTATCCGTCTTTTTGGTACCATCCTATTTCCAGTTTTACATTGACCTATTGGAAAAAGCAAAACAGATGATGGTGAACGAACCCAAACGAGTATTGTGGCAGTTCCAGAATTTTTTGAATGAGATTCATGATTGGAATATGGAAAAAGTGAATCAGGAGATTCATACGATTCAGAGAAATGCAGGCTGCGACTATCTAGAGGATTTATTGACTGCCGTGTTTATCGCTCATACGAAGGTTCTCACGGCGATTCGTCTGTCCTCTAATCAAAAGAAAGTGGAGATTAATGTTCCGAAAGTAGAGCATTTCTTATTCAAAACATTGTGCGAGACAGCAAAGCTTCTCTGGAGCTCTACCTATCTATTTCGGGACGGTATTCCTGGTATGGAAAAGCAACAGAATTATCGTAGCATTGAGGGAATGCTTCAGGAAGGTATTATGCAGGCCGTACGCAGTATGGTACCGGTTAAGAACATCTTACGAGATGTAATGAATCAGGATGATACAGGAAAGGAGGTAAAGGATGACAGCGACGATGAGCCCGAAACAAAAGAGGATGTTCCTCTTCCACCGGTTACCATGGATGCACCACCTTCCACGCCTATTGCACCCGCTGCTCCTCCGGTTGAAACGCCAATAGAGGCCCCTGCACCGGTAGAGGAGGCCTCACCTACGATTGTTATCCCTGATAAGCCTACGGTTCGTTTTGGTTTATTTAATGCATTATTTGATTCAGAGCATCCATCGGATTCCGAAATGGTATACGAGCCAAAAGAGCAGGAAGAGGCGGCACCGGTTCTATCGGATTCAGGTCCGATTCTTGAAATCATGGAGGACGAGGACGGTATCCCGCTTTCGAGTGAGCTTGATGTAGAATCACTCGATGAGCCAAGTGGTCTCCCTGAATCCATCGGGGAGGATGATTACGAGGAGCTATGAGTGCGGACAGGGCCTGCGCGTTTTTCTCACACCAACAGGAAATGATACCCGCCTGGTTCCCATGGATGCTCGTTGGTGGCTTTGTGTTCATCGTTCTCAGTTTCATTGGTGCAAAATATAAGGATAAAGAATACAAAAACATCCAATTTGTACAGGATTTTATCAGTGGTTCCATTTTGATTGCATTCACTGGCTTGCTGATTCCGGATGTATTTCCTGCGATGGAGTTTCCGACGAGCTTTGCGGCGAATCTATCAGGCGATGATTTGGATTTGCAAGTTGGCCCACCCCGTCTAGCAGGAAAATAAATTATCGCGTGGAGATAGACATGTCGACAACCATCTATGATGCTTCGTTGATTACCAAACGCCGAATGACCAAGGCACAAACAGGAGCCTTCCTGAATCGTATCCAGAATGCTTCCCAACCTCAAACAGGATATTCTGGTTCCATCGGAATCTATGACCAATCCATCATCACCACTGTGAAGGATGGCCAAATGAAGTATTATCGCAAGCAAGACGGTGGTTGCACATTGGTAAACAATGGATGCCCCTGTACTCCTCTGAGTGACCTTGAGTCTTCTTGCTGTGGAACGAATTAATCATTCGTGTATGACAACCATACCATAATGAATAAATTACACGCCTAGCGAATACACCTTTTCATCGGTAGGAACTTTATTTTTCCAAACAAATGACTGAAACATGGGGCGATGAAGCTGGTCTTTTGGAACCGCGCCATGTACATCCTGCGCAATTCGGATGTAAAGCTCAAATCCCTCGTATTTCTCCTCCCCATCCTCGGTTTCATATACAGTATGACCTTTTTCATCCAATGTCCAACTCCAAAGGAGATTATACAGCGGTGATTTGGTTTCATATACCTTCCAATCGCCCTCTTGGCTCATCACGGACACCCCCTTTCCCTTCTTCTTCGGCGGCGGTTCATTAAAGAGTCCGTCGATAAGACTGACCGCCAATCGGCATAAATCAAATGATGGATTGGGGACGACTTTGGGTTTGGTATGGTCAAAAAAAGGGCCGAAATTGTACTGGTCACCAGCATCCTGGTCGGGCCAATGGTCATCCGACACCCATAATCGGCTTCCCAAACGAAAAATAGAGCGACCAAAATCAATAATGGTAATAATCTTTCCAAAGGTGGGAACACGCCATACTGTACCATCGTTCTTGCGATAATACAAATAGGGCTTATCGGTCTTTCTCCAAAGAATGTTATTAGAATGAAGGTCATTGTGAGTAAAACAAATGGCGCTCTGGAGAAAGGTGAGGGCGGCAATAACCTGAAAGAGCCATGCCATCCAACGGTCTTCCCATTCTTGTGATTCTCGTTCAAACCCGTCAATGGCATCTTCATCCAAGAGTGCATCCAGTACACCCTCTTGTGCCTCTTGCGTAATCATAATAATGGGCATATTGGGGAGTTCTAGACAAATCTCAAACTCATTTTCTTCCTCTTGTGAGCCATCCGACCCGTCTGACTCATCCGAACCATTCGACTCCTCTGATTCGGACTCTTCTGTATCTCGCTTTCTTGAATCCCGTTTGGAGACATGGGAGTGAATATCCATCATATCATGTGTATTCTCCGCATCCTCTTCAATGGTGTCAAATGTAATGGACTCCACGGATTCAACATCGCTATGGTCACTTTTACAATCAGGAAGAGGTTCCAATTCTACATCTACATTCTCTTCGGCACCAAATGGGCATGTTGTGATTTCCTGATACCATTTCTCTAGCTGAGGTGATGCAATATCATGGTTGTGAAGCAATGTCAAACGAGCACTATGTGACTCCATGCCTTTCCAAAACCATCGGCATTGACGATATGTGTCATACTCCTGTGAGATATTGTACTGATAATTCTGACTGATTCCTGTGCACGACCCGTACGAAAGAACACAATGAGGCGTGAGGTCAAGCTCTCGAAAACGACTCAACACAAAGTTAGCAACTGCATCCACATAGGCCTGATTGTTATGACTGTGAAGTTTAAGAAGAGTATTCTTCCATGTTTTTTCACTCTGTGGGAGCAATGGATGCTCAGGACACACGTACTTCTCTTTGATGATGTCAATCGGATTCAATAGATGAACTACTTTCACAAACACCTCACATGGTTCCGTGTCCGGCGGGTCATTCGTGCCCTTCGGTGCGATGATACGTAATGCACTCCATATTTTGGGATTCTCGGAGGGGGATAGCCATTGGGAAATCTGGTATTTTGTGGGGAGTTCCATATTCTTGTGAGAAAGAGCGGAATCGGGAATGGAGAACAAGTCTAGTGCTGGAAAATACCGCTGGAGATGAGAATAATTGGAAAATGTATTGCGTTCATTCTCGGTCATCTCGCGACTTCGACAGGGTTCCTGTAGAAGATTCTTTCTAACCGCTTTCATCTCTTTGGTTCAAAGACTTGTATGTGTGTTCGCCAAGCGCACGACAATTCCGATAGGTCGTAGTAGAGGTATCATGGCGGCACAAGGTGGTGTAAATGTCAATCTCCGGAAGTTTGTGATGAAATCCATTCCACAAGATGCGGTAGCCGTCTTTATTGGACGCCGCCGTACCGGTAAATCAACTCTGGTTCGCGATTTGCTGTTTCATCATCAAGATTTACCCATGGGATGTGTTATTTCTGGTACAGAAGAGTCGAACGGTTTTTTTAAGAAAATTGTTCCGCCCATGTTTATCCATGGAGAGTACAATCCTGTCATTTTAGCGAATTTCGTCAAACGTCAAAAGTTGGTTATGCAACGGATTCAACAAGATTTGGAGAAGGGTGTTAAGTCCAATATCGACCCTCGCGCATTTTTGATTCTGGATGACTGTATGTATGATGATTCATGGACTCATGACAAAAACATTCGCTATCTCTTTATGAATGGCAGATGGCTCAAGGTATTTTTCATCATTACCATGCAGTTTCCTCTTGGCATTCAACCAGCGCTTCGTACGAACGTAGATTATGTGTTCATTTTGAGAGAGCCCTATATGAACAATCGTCAACGTCTCTACCAGAATTATGGTTCGGCTTTTCCGTCGTTTGAGTTTTTCTGTCAGATGATGGACCAGTGTACACAAAATTATGAATGTTTGGTTATCAATAACAATACCCAAAGTAACAAAATGGAAGATACCATTTTTTGGTACAAGGCAGAAGTCCACGGCGATTTCAAAATGGGGGCACCTGAACTCTGGCGGCAATCCGAAATGCTGGCACGTGTTAAAGAAGAGGAGGATGTGAATCAATTTGACCCACGTACTTCTCAGCGTTTGAAGGGACCTGCTATCAATGTACAAAAGAGGTTCTAATACTAGAATGAATTCGTCTGGGTTTTATGTAGTAGGTGTATTTACCCTAATCCTACTAATTCTCTTTGTGGTATCCAGTGGGTATAGAATAGAGCCCTTTGTAGATGCTGGGCGGTGTGGTGTAGATTTGCCTCCGTGTGTGGGCGAACATGTACGGTGCATCAACGGATATTGTCGCTCGGATGTTCCACCGGTTCTGCCCGTTTTTTCCGATGTTCCGATATTGTCTCCATAAAACCTCACGTCTTTCTAGAATATGGCTCCTACGAAAGCAATGGGACTCGGCGCGATGTTGATTCTATTGGTAGCGGCAGTGGTGATTCTTCCGATGGTGGTTCGTTTCATCGACCGCTCGGAACCGCATTATGTTATCTCGGGCTTCCAGAACATGGCACCTGCCCATGGCGAGGGTAATTCGGTACAGGTTCCCGCAGGCGCAACAAACTCATCCGTACCATCCTATCAACCGGATGTGAACACTAACTATCTTTGCCGTGCTCCGAATGGCAGCTCGCAACCATGCCCTGAAGGAACCTTTTGCGACGGATTGACGCAATCATGTGTCCCGAATTACGTGGGTGGAAACGTACCCGATGTTGGATATTTCTCGTAATCATCCGACGGTATAGACCCGTGATGCACATTTCCCGAACCAAAATACCAGTTCGGTAAATGTACTTTTCCGATTTCCGATGAATGCTGCGCATCGTGCGAGTACAAGAACTTTAATAATAGCATATTGAATATCGTTCCAGTAAGACAGTTTATCTAGAACCAACACACGTAGTCCACGCGCACTACACCACTCCAGATACGGTTCCAAAAAGGTCACATTATCAATCGAAAGTACAACGGTTGTTGTGTCCTTTTTTTCATTAAGAGCGCGCTCCATCATCTCACAATACCATCCAAATTCATAGGGGCGGTCAATGTTATGCTCATGAGATGCTTTCCAGGTACGTATGGACACACCGAGAGTTCGTAGTCCATCTAGTTGTGACGCGATGCGATTCACTTCATGATACACGATATCCGTGAATCGAATACTATCTATTAAACGAAAAATGCGATGTTTGACACGGTCATCCACAAGGGATGCATCATAATTCCAGTCAATGCGCTTTGTAAATGAGAATAAATAATGGAATCGCGGGTTCTCTAGTCCGCCCAAGTACCATTCCTCGGATGGTATATCCTGCTGGTATTCTTCCTCATGACGCAAAACCAAGAGACGACATGTATACACTTTTTCAAGCTCTTTCGCTCCCTGTCCTTTGAAAATGAATCGGTCATCAAGGATGGTATCAAATGCCCCATATTGATAATCGGGATAACACTGTATGACTGTATCGGGATTCACCGATAATGCACTGATGAGACATTTGATGATATTTCCAATTCCAAGTTTGCTTTTATCATAATCTCTAATGATAAACTGGATGTTTTCCATTACAGATGATGTATTTCGCTTATTTTAAGTGCTTATGAATCGGACTTCTTCTCCTCCACTACCGCATTCTCCACCTTGCGCTGAAGAGCCAAGTCGCCCTGACCACCAAACAGGCCATCAAACGAAGTGCTGGCACCACTGGTTGGCGCACCCACGACTTGCTTGGAGCTCTTGGTGCGCTCATCAAAGAACAACTCGCGAGAGTCCTCGTTCTCCTTGTACTTCTTCATGAGAGTGTTGAGCTGGTCATTGTTGTACTCCTGCTCCTTCACCTCGTGCGGCGAAGGGTCCCATGGTGTCCACTTTCCTACCTCGGCCATAAAGATGTTGTGATACTTGTCTTTTGACTGGAGCTTCTTAGCCTTGAGCTCGGCTTCCTTCGGATTGCCGAAAACACCGCGAACCTTGACACCACGGATGGAGGTACGGAACTCATTGAGGGCATAGAACTCCTCCTCCAGCTTGGATTTATGCGCATAGAGGAAATCGTCGTATGCCTCATTGATTTTCGTCTTATTCAGGTCTGTCTTGTTCTTCTGAACGAACTCCTGATACTGACTCATCACTGCATCTAGGCGCAAATGATTCTTACGGCAAATTTGGGCAGCGTCAAACAGGTCCTTCTTCTCTAACTCCTTCGAGTGCTCATCCAGTTCCTTGTTAATATTGGTGATAGTGTCCACCAAGTACTTCTCCAGATTTTTTACCTTCCAATCCACCTCATATGCATGCAGAAACTTCTGGAAGAAGAAGAGCTCCTTTTTATCCAAGACTTTCTCCGGACTGAGGAAGCTCAGAAGCACATAGCGCTGGCCTGGAATCTCCGTATCCTCGTCCAAAAAATCTTCAATTACGGCGTTCTCCGAGCTCATCTCTACGATGTTTGTGAGGGGTATGCTTTAAACTCAGAGGCCGGTTGTACCGATGAGTTTTTTTCTTGTGGGTAAATATAGAATCATGCACGGTTACGGATTTGCTGAAATTGTCAACCGCATCATCAAGTATCTGATTGAGGGTCTCGTCATTGCGGCGGCGGCCATCTTTATCCCGAAGCGCGCGCTGCCGCTCGATGAGGTCGCCACCCTTGCGGTGCTCGCGGCCGTTGTATTTGCTATCCTTGACGCAGTGAGCCCGAGCGTGGGAGTTTCAACACGTCAAGGCGCAGGCCTCGGACTTGGCTTTCGCCTCGTCGGCTTCCCAGCGGGCATGTAAATCCACCCATTTCTGAAAATATAGGGTATAACAAAGTGTGGTGCATAAAAAACAGGGGCGACCCCCCCACACGCACTTTTCATGAATTTCCCGAACATCTCATCTTATTCGAATATTTCGCTCAAGATGATATCCGGACTTTCCGCGAGTTTTGAAATATGGCTGCGATACACCGGGTTACGACTAATCATCCGACATTGTGGAGTCAACTCACTTAAATACTTAATTTCTCTTCGAAGAACGGTTTTCCAATCATATGTATCATTCCAGATGTCTACCTGATGGATATGAATGATAGAGAATCCTTCTCTTACACATTTTTGTATTTTCTCGATATCTTTCACTTGAACCGATTCAGGACTACTCCAATTGGATACCTGAGTAAAATGTTGGGCTCCATCCACTTCAATCATCATTTTCTTAGAAAGCGAAACGAAATCAAAGGGCATGAAATGATTATTTTTAGAGAAGCGTCCCCATTCAAAACGATGCTGAGTGCTCCACTCTCCTTCCTCATTTTTCAGGAAGGCGAGAACCTTTGCCTCTGTTTTCTTCTTACAATAAGGACACCAGTATCCCGTCAGAACATTATATAATCTGGATGAAAATTCGGAATGACATATATCGCAATCAAAGATGCCTACCTTTTCCGAGCCTTTAAACATGGTTCGTGGATGCTGTTTGTTTTTGGTACTCCAGCAATGAATCTGGGGATGTGATGCAAATGATTTTTGAAAACATGAAGTACAAGTTTCCTTATCGCATAAGTATTTATTGGAGCAATAGGGACACGACCCATCACGGTTGTAATAATGATTTACTTTTGTTTCATATGGATGTTTGCATACCAAACAGGTAAATTTCATTTTTTTATTGGATTGAAGGAACACCTGTCGGGCTTGAAGCTCATTTTCAGGAGACCATGCACGATGTATGGGATGGGATGCGCATGATTTTTCAAAACATAAGGTACACTCGTCTTTCTCGCAGAGTTTTTGATTGGAGCAATAGGGACAGTGCTTATCGTGTTTTATACTGTATATCGTAACTGCATAGGAATGATGACAATCTCTGCAATCAAATATAAATTTATTATCGTTTCCACGAGATACCTGTCGCGCTGATAATGCATTGGCGGGAGACCATAAATCGGCCATCGGATGCGATGCAAATGATTGTTGAAAACAGAAGAGACATTCAGAATCATCACATAAACATCCGTGATTGCAATATTTACACCACTGGCCAAATGTTATATTTCCAATATACAATGTGAGTTCATGACCACAATCAGAACAGTTGAATATAAATTTCTTGTTAGCACTAAGGAATACTTCATGTGGTTTCATCTCATTCTTTTCACTCCAACAGGCAGCTCGAGGATGAGTTGCAAAGGAGCGTGAATAACATGTGATACAGCTTTCTTTTCCGCATAAACGCTTTTGACTCGTTGAACAGACCATCTATCTTTTTCTATCTAGTATAGTCTCTTCAATTTTAAGCCCGGGTGTAAGACTTGGATTTAAAATTGTATCCCATAAATACCTAAACTTTCCGCAATACAACCCGTTATGTACACGGCGGTTATCGTAGAACCACGGCGACACCCCGCACTCGGATTTGTTCTCCGCAATGCAGTGGAGAATTTGCCCGCAGAATGGAAGATTCTGGTGTTTCACGGAACAACCAATCACGATTTCTTAGAATCCATATTGAATACCCTTCCACGCGACCGATTTCTCACGCCGATTCCACTGGGAATGGAAAATCTTACACGATACGATTACAATGCACTTCTAACCAGTGTAGAATTTTACCGAGCCATTCCGACGGAGATTCATCTGATATTTCAAACGGATACGGTAATTCTCTCAGAACATCGGCACTTCTTACGAATGTTCCTGCGATATGATTATGTGGGTGCACCGTGGAAAAATGGATGGGTTGGCAATGGAGGGCTTTCATTGCGTAGAACCGCTACCATGCGGGAAGTATGTGAGCGGATTACTCCTGAAGAAGTGATACACGACGTTATCCGACAAGTGGAGGAACAATATGGTACACAATCCGATATTTCAGAGATTCTAGAATCAGTCGGCAGACATTCCAAGGAAGAAGGAAAGATACTGAATGAAGATATCTATTTTAGTTATCAACGCGCGGTACCAATGTCCACGCCTGATGCATCGGTCGCACAGTATTTTTCAGTGGAATCTGTGTTCTGTGAAACACCATGGGGGGTTCATGCTCCGTGGAAACATCTCAAAAAAAATGAGATGGAACAGTTGTTGACGCGCTACCCAGAAATCAGGCAATCCATGGAGCTAAATAATAGACAGATGGAGTAGAATGTCATTCAATCTTCCGCCTGGTTCTGTTCAAATATTTGATAGGCAACCAGGTGAAACTTATCCAAATCCATATGGCCCTGATGTACCTATTGATGATTTAACAACAAGGGTTGACAGGCTAATTCAGATAAATCTTCAAGAGACTGAAAGGCAGGAGATATTACAATTACAACAATCTATTAATGAGTGTATAGATGAGGTTAGGATAGAAGGAGCAAAAAAAGCACGTGTAAGGGAACCAACCGGTTCATATACAGAAATGGCGGAAAAACTACTAGGTAAAAGGGGAGAGATAACTAATTTTTTATCTCATAATAATGTTAATGGGGTATGTTCAAAATGTGGTATATTAACAAGATTTCATCATAGAATATACTGTCCTGCTATACTTCCTCCTATAATAGAGGGTGGTCGTCGCAAACTTCGCAATAAGCGCACGCTTCGTAATCGTCGCACACGTCGTAATAAGCGCACGCTTCGTAATCGTCGCTAACGAGACTTCAAGAATTCTTTAGAGCACAGCGTGACATCTATCAAATCGCGACGTTGAACCATTCTCTGTAGGTCCGTGTGGAGAACGGAATGTTTGGTTCGGACTAGTGTCAAGCGTAGATTGGGTCGGCCAACGAGAATGGGGGTAGCGAGGAACGTTGCGAGATTTCCATAATGCAGTTTCTTTTGAAATCCATAGTATTTGACCTGAACAATATGGCGAAAGGTCTCGTCCACTAGGTCAATCCCTTTATCTGAAAGAGGGAATCCGGCATCGCGTTTATGGCTAAGAGGAATGTCCTGATAGGCATAGAAGCGGATTTGGTGAAGATTTGTCATATGAATGGCGGAGTAATATTCAAAGAGGGTGGGAAGGTGCGTGATGTTACGCATTTGGCGCTCTAGAAATTGGATATGGGTTCGCATAGATGGCCATAGGATGAAAATGGACTATGGTCAATTTTACAGTTTCTCAAACATCGAGAACATCTTGAGGCCCTCGTGAAACAGCTTAATGTCTCCCAGAATCTTGCGAGCAAGCGCCTTCGTATTTTTATTGCGATACGATGAGAATACCCAGATAGTTGCATTATATTTTTTCCAGTGTTGGTATTGTCGAAAGTCGGAACATATCGTTACATAGATACTGTATAATTCTTTCTTATAGGCCTTGTGCGTATCATCCAGAATAGGTTCGGAATCGCCCGGTGTCGCGCCCGGTTTTTCAATCGGTACAAAGGAATCCTCAAAAACAAGGCTCATCCACTTCAACATACGGTCCATTTGCAACAAATCAAGTTCTCTCTCATCATCGACGTCCGAGCGGACCAGCGTCGGGGTGGGGGCATTCCGTCCCGAGAAAAAAGAGGAGTACATTCCCATGACACTGGAGGCCATGATAGGTGCAATGTTATTGACCACCAGATGATACAGAAACTCCGAAGTCACGGTGGTCATCGCTGCTAGATAAATATAATTTATAAGTATATAGTATAACATGTCATTCTTAGGTGCATACCATACGAAATTATCAATACCAAGTCGTTCACAGCAGACAATTCCTATAGGAAAATCTACAGGACCAAGCCGTCGCTCTGCGGAAAAGGCATCTCGTGAGGCTAAAAAAGCAGCTCTTCGTGCAAAAAAGACAGCACTTCGCAATGTCCGTGAGACATTCAAACAATTGCCTGGTACAAGCGGTGGTCGCCGCACACGTCGCAACACGCGTCGCTCTCGCAAGTAATTTACGCAACCTCACGATATTCTTCCTTGATAACGCCTGTTTTACCCCATTGAATCAGGCGTTTTCCAAAATAAGACAATCCATCAATCAAACACTGGACGCCATGCCGCACCGTTTCGCGAATTGGCCGAACTACATGATGTTCTACTGTATCTTCAACTGCCTTGACGGCATCGCGTACTTGTTTGATAACAGGTAATTCCATAAATGCATCACGAATCGCCACAATCACCTTTGTTTTACGATTCAGCCATTTGACAAAGACACGCGTTGAATCCGATGCACGATGCGTCGTCGCATACCAGATGCTCTCCATGGCCCATTCCATGTATCCACCAATGAACACTGCATCTTGATAGACTTGTGTATCGGATAGAGAACGATTACCGCGATAGATATCCGTAACCGCGCCCAGCGTTCCCTCATAGACCATATAGGTAACATCCCGACGAGTCAATGTTCCATTTTGGAATCCATCTACCACATCTATGATTTCTTGATTTCGTTGAATGACGGTATAGGATAATCCGATGCATGTGGCACCTTTTAGAAGTGCAGGGGTGCTAATGAAATCAAATCGTGCATAGTTTTCTTTGATAAGAGACTTACAGGTGTACAATGCGCTATGTGGCAAGAATCCAAAATAAAGCAGAATGAACAGATGAAATAGAATAACAGGCCGTAAAAATAATACCACACGACGCAAAGTACGTCCGAGGAGAAATAACGTTTCTATGGGAGGAATCATACGCCGTGATGTAGAAAAAGGGTATTGATGGAGTACTTTTACACTGCTTTTAATGAAACATATCGCGGTTGTGCGTGCACTCTTCGAATCCAACTTTGGATTCATTTCATTCTCTGATTGTAACTGGGAGCATATCGCTTCCAGCCTCTTTTCGTGCATGTGATTCAAGATTTCCCTCTTGCATCACATGGCGTGTGGCTCTTATGTCCTCTTATGAAGTCGTTTTCTCTCGTGTATTCGTAAATGTCTCATGTTTTTTGCTTAACATATGCCTATTCCTTTGATAGAATTGATATGAACCTCCACAGTCACATATATGAATCTCACGGTCCTTCTGAATACGAAGTTTTGATTGTTCTTTTTTTGCAGCGCGACGCTCTTCCCGTTCCAATGCAATCTTCTCCGCATTTTCTTCCTTTTTCTTGTGATTCCATATTTTTTGTTGTGCTTGAATTCTCTCTTGATTTGCTTTTCGGTATGCCTTAAAATATTCTTTGTATTGTTCCTTATGAGATTCGCGATATTGCTCTTGAGCTAACTTCACCTGTTCAGCGTGTTTCTTTTTGTATTCTTTTTGCTTTTCTGATAGAAGTGCACGGTTGGCTTCACGGTATGCTGCTTCCCTTTTCAAGATTTCATCGCGGTTCTTTGCACGATATTCTTTTGTACGCTTATTTGCCGCTTCTAGTTTAGATTTGGCGTATTGTACTTTATCATCAATTGACATATGCGCTCGTAAAACATTCAAGCATAATGGATCATGCAACGATTTCTTAATATAAATATCCTCTCTCGTGTACAATTCTACTCTTGATGTACATGGGTACTCCTCTATCAAATCCATGCGAAATGCATCCCATCCAACCGCAGTAGTATGTGTGTATAGTTTATTCATTTCTGTTTTCGATGATTGCCGATGACGATTTAGACGATGCTGTAATGTATTGATGGTAGAACCATAATAGTAATGTCCATCGTTGCATACCAATTTATATATTTTTCCATTCATATATCGTTCATCTGATTCATCGGAATCATCATCGGAATCATCATCGAAATCATATAATTCATGGTCTGATTCATCATCGGATTCATCGGATTTATCTGAATCATGTACCAACCACTTATCAATATGATTTAGACATAATATATCATCACATACATTATTCACTCGTAATTCTTTTTGTTTATCCAACTCATCTTTGGAATAACATGAATAATGCTCTATTAATTCAATCCGAACCTTATTCCATCCAATAGTTGCAATATAGTCGTATGGATGTTCATTTGGATAAATAGCAGAATATTGTCTATGATTTGCGATGCAATTTGCTAAATTCGATACAGTTGACCCAATGTAATAATGCCCATCCTCACATAAGAGTCGATAGATTTTACCATTTCGATACATGGTCTGATTATTGGAATCGATGTCGATGATATCAGAAGAATTGTTCAAACAGAGCGGATCGGATTTTGATAATGAGCGATACTCTTTTTCTTTGTTATTTAATTCCTCTTTTGTTGTGCATGGACAATCTTCTAGAAGTTCAATGATTATCTTATCCCATCCAATTGTATGAATGTGTTCATAGACCCTCTCCTTTTTCGTTTTTGAAAGTGTCTTATGGGTATTGAAGCGAAGATTGAGGGGTTGTGTCGTAGAGCCAATATAATAATGACCATCTTCGCATAATAGGCGATATACTTTTCCAGTCTGATAGCGGTTCGTCATGATTCTACTATATACCGGAATCTTTAAGCTAATATTTTGTATATAGATATTTTAAATCAATTTTATGTAGTTCCTGCTCGTTTTACACGGTTTTAAGAAACTGCCAGCCTTGCTCTTTACATATAAGCTCCCACGTCTTATCCTGTAAATACAGCTTATCGCGATTTTTAAGCAAGGGAAAGCAGCTGAGATATTCATCCATCTCCAACAACTCGCAGAACTTGTAAAGTACATATCCATAGGACAAAAAGTTTCTACGACCTTTCGGGCAATGCTTCTTAAAGGATGGTTGAATCTCGCGGAACATATGACGGAGTTTCTCTTCATCCTCGCGGGACATAAACGGAGCATTTTGGCCGTTCAAGCGATTGATGATGTGCGGAATATGCTCGTAATATTTGGAACACTTCATCTTTCTCAGAATTTCGCGCATTTTGGTGGGTTTCAATGAGCCCATATTGGTAATTCTCTCCTTCTTTAGTTGCACGAGAATCTCATCATATACATCGGCAGGAATTTCTGTACTTTCCTTGGCTTGGAATTGCGCTAACCATTCGTTAAAATGATTGATTTTCTTATAGGCATAATACGAAACTTCGCGTGGAGGGTCTTTGTAGGATGGCTTATCACTGTCTACTAAGATAAACTCTTGATGTCCGCATTTGGGGCAGGTGAGATTGGCTTCATTCAGACACATGTTCATTTCTTCTCCACACTGGTCGCAGTTCGTCCAAGGGTCATCATATTCTTCCACGGTATTTCGTCCCATAGCAGGGTCTTCCAATTGAAGGTATTCATTGAGCAATTGATTTCGCTGAAACGTTTTTTTCTCTGGTTTCTCTTTTTTCTTACCCGATTCACTGGAGGAAAGAGCAAATTCATTCGCTGAATCGGATTGCTCTTCCGCTACTTCTTCTAAAATCGCTAAGATAGAGCCCGGTTTCGCCTTATTGGAAGCAAATGATGCGGTACCCTGTTGAATCTGGTCCTGAATGTCATAATAATGATACAGAATATCGCCTGTGCGGAGATAGTAATCCATCATTTCCGTTCCATCTTCTATTGCCTTCATCTTCTTTTTCAATGCTTCCATGTCGCGTTCGATTCGCCAGATATCCATATCCGATGTGGTATGTTCTAGTTTAGCCTGTAATGCATCATATTCTTCTTTGTATTTTCCTAATTGATTCCTTTCCTCCATCATGTGTTGTATTTTTTGATGATGGATGGCGTCGAGTGTAGTACGTGCCTCTGGATTGCTCCGCTTGGTACTCTTCACTTTAAAAAACGCACTATCACTCATACGTCAGTTAGGTGGTATGGGAGAGATGGTTTTAAACTGCCCCCTATATGGCTCTGTATGAAAAATGCGGAATCATTGGTTATTCTCCATAAAACAGATACTCAATTGTGACAGGTTCGGTTGGTTCATTAGATTGATATACGCGGATTCGCACTACCAATTCGGCGATTCTTCGGTCAAATTCCACCTGATTCAGCTTCAAGATTCCTGTAGGGGTGTATTCAAACGGAGTCTTGTATTTATGTTTTCCTTGCATATATCCATCTGGATTGAAACGAAGAAATACAATATTGCGAAATCCTACATCCTCATATAATTCTATCATTCGCTTTTGTTCACATTCATAGGATGCATGTTGATGCTCATCAATCTCAATCATCAGACAATGTGACCCAAAATCAATCGCGACATCGGGTCTCCGTCTGGAACATCCATCTTCTACTGGTTTGTCTAGTACCATCGTGACCGTCTCTTGAAAGTGTTGTTTTAATGCTTCCACAACATAATTCTCTTTCAGTTTGTATTTTCTCGGAATGATGGCGTCTGGGTGGAGTACACAGTAGCATCGAAAACAATAGGGTTTCCATTTGGAACGTAATATGGAAATCGCTTTGCAGTGCTGACAGGCAATAGATGGTGTACATCTGATGCATTGATTGCGTTGTTGTTGATGAGGACAAATATAGCTTCCATCACATTCCGTGCAAATCGCTTTGCGTTTACCATGTTCACATACATTTTGACCCTTACATTCGGTGCACTGGCTTTTTAGTCTATCATGTTCGCATATATTGGGTCCATGACACGTGATACAAGAGAACTTGCTATTTCCATGGAGACACACTTCCGAACCACCGCATTCCACACATCGGCTCTTTCGTAGGTGGTGAGGACACACCTGTGCGCCGTCACAGTCTACACAGTACTCTTTTCTTTTACCATGTTCGCACAGTTCTATCCCACCACATATTGTACAACGAGATTTGAGCTTTTGGTGGGGACAGACGCTTCTACCCTCACACTCAATACAACGACTACGGCGTTTGTTGTGGGGACATATAGAAGCCCCATGGCATTTTACACATTGGCTTTTAATTTTTTGATGAGTGCATAAGGAAGTTCCATTACAATCTTTACATATATATTTGTTACGACTATGAATACAAAATGAGCTACCATTACATTCCCGACACTGAAAGGGGTATTTTCCATGTTCGCATTTCTTACGGATATATTTTGGTTTCTCTTCCGCCATCTCTACCTATTCGTATAAGATGCGATACTTCATCAAATTTATAATATGTAATGTCTTGGTGACCATATAAAGAGGGATTCGTAATTACGATTTGATAGAAACACTACGGTGTAAAGGATTTGAAACCCTCCGACCAAAAATTTTAAAATTTGTGTTTTTCCAAAATTATTTTGTATTCTTTAAGTATAACCGCTTAGGATGACAGGGGGAGGGTTAATGCAACTTGTAGCTTACGGCGCCCAGGACGTTTACCTGACTGGCAACCCGCAAATCACGTTTTTTAAGGTGGTGTACCGTCGTCACACCAACTTCGCCATGGAGTCGATTGAGAACCCGTTCAACGGCGCCCCGAACTTCGGCAAGAAGGTCACCTGCACGATCCAGCGCAACGGTGATTTGATTCACCGCATGTACCTGCAGGCCACCCTGCCGCAGGTCGCCCTGCAGTCGTCGGACGGCTCGGGCGCGCAGTTCCGTTGGCTCAACTGGATCGGCCACAACCTCATCGAGTACGTTGAGATTGAGATTGGTGGTCAGCGCATTGACAAGCAGTACGGTGACTGGATGCACATCTGGAACGAGCTTACCCAGGAGGCGGGCAAGCAGGCCGGCTATGCGAAGATGGTCGGCAACGTCCCCGAGCTCACGAACCTCCTGTACCAGGGCGGCTCGTCGTGCGACAACGACTGCTACGGTGGCGAGCCGCTGACGTCCGAGGTCATCACCTCGTGCGCCCCGATGTACACCCTGTACATCCCGCTCCAGTTCTGGTTCTGCCGCAACCCGGGTCTGGCGCTGCCGCTGATTGCCCTGCAGTACCACGAGGTCCGCATCAACCTCGAGTTCAACTCGTTGAACAACCTCTGCTGGGACTACTCGAACTCGTCGGACGCGCACGCCGTTCGCAACCGTGTTGGCCAGTGCGGTCTCGCCGCGGCCTCGCTCTACGTGGACTACATCTACCTGGACACGGATGAGCGCCGCAAGTTCGCTCAGGTCTCGCACGAGTATCTGATTGATGTTCTGCAGTTCACGGGCGGTGAGTCCATCACCTCGTCGGCGAACAAGCTGAAGCTCAACTTCAACCACCCAGTGAAGGAGCTCGTGTGGGTCGTCCAGCGCGACTCGTACAACTCGTGCGATGATTCCATCATCAACCCGTGGAAGGGCCAGCAGCCGTTCAACTACTCGGACTGGTGGGACCGCTCGGTGCTGGAGTCGGGTTACTCGGTGACCCGCGTGGAGGGCATGGCCGGCAAGAACCCGGTTATCACCGCGCTTCTCCAGCTCAACGGCCACGACCGCTTCCAGGTTCGCGACGGCAGCTACTTCAACTTGGTGCAGCCGTACCAGCACCACACCAACATCCCCGCTGTCGGCATCAACGTTTACTCGTTTGCCTTGCAGCCGGAGCAGCACCAGCCTTCGGGATCGTGCAACTTGTCGCGCATTGACAACACGACCCTGCTGTTGACGGTGTCGAACAACGCGGTCGGCACGAATCTGTCGTCGACGGTCAAGGTGTTCGCGACCAACTACAACGTTCTTCGTATTATGTCGGGCATTAACTGCATATGGAACACATTGATGTTCCTATGCTCGGTTGCAATTGCAAACCGCCTGTGCTCAAAAGCTAGCTGCCTCATGTCAAACACATGGGGGCAAACAGTATGACTAGCTAGTGGTGTTGGAGCAATCCAACGCCGCAAGATGACCTGGTTG
>Ga0214921_10000734_pt1 | contig 58947 bp, 61 predicted proteins | sample LL1505_MetaG_FD_177992 | JGI IMG/M metagenome (GOLD analysis project Ga0214921, IMG submission 177992) | Freshwater microbial communities from Lake Lanier, Atlanta, Georgia, United States - LL-1505 | ecosystem: Environmental > Aquatic > Freshwater > Lake | place: USA: Georgia | collected...
AGTTTTGTTGATAAAGAAGATAAGGACTACGAACTTTTTCGTAACTGGTGGCAAAGTGGCCGTGAAAGAAGAGAGCAATCTTTTCTCTGGCCGCTCGTACCGGATCGGCCATCAACTTCAGCCACCAGCCACGCAACTCGGTTAGGTGACGCCGCTGGTTCGTCTTCGCGAACTGGGCAAACTCCCTCTTCGCCTCAGCTCGGGTTTTTTCAGGTAATGCCGCCAGCTTAGATCGCTCCGAATCTAAAATTGCTTTGAGGTCAGGTTCGCTCAGAAAGGCGGGAGGCTCAGGGGCTACAAGCCGGGTGGGGCCGAGAAGCGACTCAGCAGCTTCCGCAGGGGAGAGGGCGGCAAGTGTGCTTACCTCATCTGGGGTCCCACCAAAACCAGCCCTTTGCAGAAGCAAAGAGGCCTTGGGACGATCCCAATCAGACGCTGCGAGGGCAGATAGCATCTATAGGATTAGACTACTCAATTCTGCAAAAGATGCGGTTATTTTTTTTCTAAAAATACCACCCCCATAAGCACCTATTTATCAGCAGATTATAAGCAATGAAAAACAAACAACCGGATCGCACCTCGACAAAGCCCCCCATTTTCGGCAAAATAAAATTTATGAAATTAAACTCACCTGCTCCTCAAATCCTTCGTATTGTCGGATACGGCTTGCTGGCATTTGCCGGCATCGATCTGCTCTTTCAACTTCTCTCCAATCCATTTGGAGGAGCCCTACAGGCGTTTCGTTTTAGCTCCGGGCTGGTGGATCGCACCCCCGTTCCTCTTTTGGCCTTAGGGGTTCTGCTCGCTTTTCCGCGGGTCATGCCATTGCCCCTTGAACGAACAGTGATGAGGCTCCTCTCATTCGTGCCTTTTGTTTATGCAGCAGGATTCCTCCTCGTAATCGTGTCCGCTTTGATTACAGGCAATCGTTTAATCGTAGTTGCGGAACAGCAGATTGCCGCCCAGAGCCAAGCCCAGATGCGCCAGTTGGAAACAACGGTGGATCGGGTGAAAACGCTCGACTCATCGGAGCTGCAGGCCGTTGTCACTAATTTTAATCAACAGAACCGGACCACGCTCAAAGGCCCAGAATTCATGACCAAGCTGGCTCAGCAAACGGATGCGCAAAAAGCACAGCTTAAGATTGGGACAGAGCGAGCTCTCCAAAATCAGCGTCGCTCCATGACTCTCGAGCTTCTCAAGGTCCTGCTGGGTGCGGCCGCTGGCTCTGGAATTATGTTCCTCCTCGGTCTTGCGGGGGGGTGGGCCCGCACTCCTGGCACAGTCCAGCATTGATCCGTTCCCTTGGTTAAAATTTCCGTCCGTTACGAAGGGCAGTTACACTGCTCTGCTGTCCACGGCCCTTCGGGAGCGAAACTGGGAACAGATGCCCCTGTAGATAACGAGGGGAAAGGGGAATCTTTTTCTCCGACCGATTTAGTGGCTACAGCGCTTGCTACATGTATGGCGACGATTATGGGAATTGCCGGCAAGAGACACTCTATCGCCTTGGAAGGAATGACGATTGAAACTACAAAGGAGATGAGCACGGATACACCCCGGAGAATTGTGGCACTAAAATCGAAAATCACCGTTCCACTTGAAGGAAAACATCCCCAAAGAAAACTTCTCGAAGCAGCCGCACTGGGCTGCCCGGTTCATCACAGCTTGGACCCACGGATTGCCAAGCCTGTTGAGTTTGTGTGGGAGGGGTAAAGCCAAAAACCTCACGCCACGGCCGCCACGTACTCAAAGGTAAATAAAAAGTATCCCCTTCGCACCCTTGGCGACTTTTGCGTTAGTAAATAGCCCAGCCCTCCAACTCTTCGAAGCGCCATCGCGAAGCGTTTGGTGCGTAGTAGAGTCGGACAGGGAGGGATTGGTCCCCCGTTACCCTGAGACCCATCCAAATAAGGCCTCCGGCGGATAGAATTCCCTGTCCTCCCAGCCCTTCGAAGTCCCGCGAATGCGGGACGTAGTAGGGTCGGACAGGGAGGGATTCGAACCCTCGGTTGGTTTTACCCAACACACGCTTTCCAGGCGAGCCCGATAGACCGCTCCGGCACCTGTCCCGCAATTTCAAAACATAAACCAAACTGGCCCCTCCTGCGAGTCGATTCGCCCAAGGTTGTCCTCCGGCATTGTTCCGATAAACTAAAGCCATGTCAGCGCCTCTCCCCATATCCGTCTGCATGATCTCTGGACCTGATGCCGACCGGATCGGTCGGGCTCTCGAAAGTGTTCGGGGATGGGTCTCCGACATTGTGGTGGTATTGAATGATGATGTTGCCGACGGGACGGATAAGATTGCAGAGCAGTACGGGGCCCGTGTTTTCCGTGAACCCTGGAAGGAGCATATCGCCCAAAAAAATTCGGCGGCGGAGAAAGCCCTCCAACCCTGGATTCTCGGTCTAGATTCCGACGAGGAGATTTCCTCGAAGCTCAAGGACTCGATTCATCGATTTTTTCTTTCACCAAAAGCGGAGGGCCCCGTGGCCTTGAGGATGGCTCGCTGTTCGCTCTTTCTCGGCCACTGGGTTCGACATGGTGACTGGTATCCGGATTGGCAGACACGTCTTTGGCGTGCGGGGAGTGCGAAGTGGGGAGGGACGGATCCGCACGACCGACTGATAGTGGAAGGCAGAGTTGGAACGTTGTCCGGGGATATGCTCCACTACTCGAATCCCTCCATTTCCCGCTATGTATCGAAGATCAACTACTTCTCTGATCTTTATTTGGAATCGCGTTTAAAGAAGAGATCCCGCTGGCTGCCGGCCGAAGCCACCTTTCGTGCGTTCTGGAGATTTTTCCGGGCCTATGTGTTTCGGCTTGGATTTCTGGATGGGTACCCCGGCTTTTATATCGCCGCCTCGACCTTTTACTCGACTCTCGTCCGCCACACCCGCCTTTTGGAGCATAAGCTCTCCAAAAAGCCCCTTCCGCCGAAGCCGTAATTAGAATGTGGATTTGTGATTTCGAAATTCGAATTCCGCAATTCGAATTTCAAAATAACTTTTACCTGTTTGTTTTTGTCCGATTGCGGGTAGTAAAGGGGAATGGAAGCCCGAAGCGTAGAAGCTGTCGTTCGAACGCTGAATGAAGCTGGGGTAAGATATCTTATCGTGGGTGGGGTTGCGGTAAATGTTCATGGATATGTGAGATTGACCATGGATCTTGATTTGGTGATTCAACTAAAGCCCGAAAACATCGTGGCGGCTTGGGAAGCGATGGAAAAGATTGGGTACCGAGCACGGATCCCTGTCAGCGGAAAGGATTTTGCCGACGAGCAGAAAAGAGAGGTATGGAGAAGGGAAAAGGGAATGTTGGTTCTGCAGTTCTGGTCGGATCAGCACCCCCGAACTCAAGTCGATGTCTTCGTCAGGGAGCCATTTGATTTCGACAAGGAACACACGGCCGCGCTGCATCAAGAGCTTGCGCCCGGCCTGATTGCCAGGGTCGTGGGTTGGGATGCATTGATTCAGATGAAAAAAGAGGCGGGTCGCTTGAAGGATCTGGCAGATATCGATATGCTAGAAAAAATTGGAAAACTTAAATGACCCAAGAAGAGTTCGACAATCACCCGGCATGGAAAGACGCTAACTTTGAAGGGGCTGAGCGAACTATGTTACAAAACGGAATGCGCATGACACTAGCGGAAAAACTTCGCTGGTTGGAGGAGGCAGAAACTTTTTCGCTGCAATTCCCCATCAACCGGCGTCGCGCCATCGCCGAGGGGCGACTCCCGCCAGAAGGCTGATTCATTTTGAATTTTGGATTTCGAAATTCCAAATTCGCAATTCGCAATCACCGCAACCCTTTCGATGTGCGTCCGGCCGCTGTAAATATGGCCAACAGTTCCTTGGCCTCCTGTATAAGCCTTATGGCCTCTTGATTTGCCCCGATGCCGGCTTCCTGCAATAATTCCAGCCAATAGGGGGTTTCCGAAGCTTCTTTCTCCACAATGCTAACTTATGGATAAAATCCGCCTTGGACTCCGCCCGGTTCGCTTCTCGGTAGTTTGCTCCGATGGATGTGCCGGATTTAAGCAGCTGCCGGCTCAAGGCTTCACCTGGGTAGTTTTTTGGAAGACTCTGCAAAAACCGGATTAATCGCAGCGAGAACTCCTTGGTCCGCTGCTCCAGATCAGCCTTGTTCATTGTTTTTCACTAATCCGTAAAGCCGGGGCGTCAGCGCAAAAAAATCATCAAGCCGGAGGCGAGACTGGCTTAGGCCAGGGGTGGGTGCACGGGGGCCAATTTCAAAATCATTCCTCGCCGGCTCTTCTTAACTCGACGCTGTCAGCCTTTGCTGCTCCGCCATTTTCGCAAAATGGCCCTTGGCCTTGAGCAGTTCCTCGAATGTTCCGCGTTCCACGATCCGGCCATGATCCAAGACGATGATTTCATCCATGTTGGCCAGAGTGGAGAGGCGATGCGCGATGCAGATGACGGTTCTGCCCTCCTCGAGTGAATCGATGGCGGTCTGGATCTCTTTTTCCGCGCGGGAATCCAAAGCCGCAGTAGGCTCATCCAGCACCAGAATCGGAGCATTACGGACAAACGCCCTAGCAATCGCCACGCGGGCTTTTTGACCACCAGAAAGAAACTGGCCACGTTCGCCGCAAGGGGAATCGTAGCTTTCGGGCATCTTAATGATGAAGTCGTGAGCATAAGCGTGTTTGGCCGCCTGCTCGATCTCCTGCTGGGTTGGATTCTCTTTGCCAAAACCAATGTTGATGCCAACTGGCAAGTTAAAGAGAACGACGTCTTGGCTGACTAGCGCCATCTGGTGGAGTAGGTCTTTTGTCGCGTAGTCGCGCAAGTCATGACCGTCGAAAAGCAACCTGCCCTTCGTCGGATCGTAGAAACGCATCAGCAGGTTGATTAGCGTGCTTTTGCCTGAACCACTTTCTCCTGCCAGGCCTATCTTTCTCCCTTTGGGAACCTCTAAGTTAATATCGTGGAGAACATCGGTATGTCCGTAAGAGAAGGTTACATTTTGCAGGAGGATTCCTTTTTGGAAGGATTTTAAGGGGCGGGGATTTGCGGGCTCAACCACCGTAGGTTTTTCCGAAAACAGCTCCTCCAGTCTCTGAGTGCTGACCGTGGTCATCTGCAGGGTGAGGTGCAGATTGGCAATTCGTTTAATCGATAGGGGAGCGAGAAGGAGAGCGCTGAGGAAGGCAACGAGATTTCCGGGTTTAGCGTTGGTGGAGAAAACGAAGATGAGGAGAAACCCGATCCCGAGCATCGCCAGAATCTCGATCAGGGGATTAAGTAGATTTCGGGTCTGGGCTGTCTTTACGCTCATCTCTACCCCGAGATTCGCCTGATCACGGAAGGATCGCAGTTGGAGCGCCTCCATCGCATAGGCCTTAACGATACGGACTGCAGCGAGGGCTTCTAAAAGCCCACCACTTTGGGTAACGGTTAAGCCGGTAAACTTCTTGGTGAGAGCCTTCAGACGCCGCCCACTTGAGACAACAGGAACAGCGACCAAAGGAAGCATGCAGATGGAAATGAGGGTTAGCTTCCAGTCGATGATCAGCATGCTGATCAGAATACTCAAAACAGCGAAAGGCTCGCGGATGGTGTCGATAAATCCATTGGTCATGGCGGTATAGATGGTACTGGTGTCGGCAGTAATTCTTGCATAAAGATCTGCGACCGACATTTTTTGAAAAAAAGCCATGGAAAGTTCCTGAGCCTTGCGCAGAGCGGCGACCTGCATGTCTCGGATGACTCGAGCGCTGACCCATGTCAGGCAGTAAGTGCTGAAGTAGCTGGCCATAGCCCTAATGCCCATGACGAGTGGAAGAAGAGAAAAGCCACCGAGCATCTGTTTCCAGGTCATTTTTTGTCCAATCCGCGGAAGCCACTCGTCCGAAGCGGCTTGGAAGCTCTTGCCTATAGCGGCGGTCTTTTCTTTCAGAGCGGCCTTAATTTTTTTGTCGAACGAAACGGCCTCACCGGCGGAGATTGATTCGACCTGGGCCACCGGCGGAGTTTGAGCTGGAGTGGGGGTCAAACGGTTGAACAAGGTATTGATCGACAAAACAAACAAACCGTTGGAAATACCAAAGAAGATGCTTAAGGCAATCCCGAGGACGAACCGAAAGCGGTACGGCTTGAGGTAAGGGATGCCAAACGCCCAGATTTTCTTTAGTTCCTGCACTCAGGGACGTTAACGAATTTCGTCTTTCAAGACGACAAAAGAAATTAACAACAAGATCAAACAGACTGAAAGCAAGCGTATTCTTGTCCGGGTCAGAGGCCAAGATTATGAGGGTGAATTTTCCGAATTGCTGAGTTGATCATAGCTATTAAAACATTCCAAAGAAAAGTGCTATTCATGAATTGACCCAATGGGACACCAAATACTGATAAGATCATATTAATTACAAAGCAAACAGGCTTGGCCTCAAATCAAAAAAGCCGAGAGCAAACAACTCTTTAATGTACAAATGATTAAGGCAGGTACAATCAAAATTTAAACCGAAGTAAATATGTTTGTTCGAATTCAGAACATAAATCGAATAAAAAACATGACGCACTAACTATTTGTTAAATAGTAAGAATAGAAATATATTCAGGGTCTAGCTAAAGAACAAAAATAGACTCAAAACTTGGATTACCAATTGGGAGGAACAGTGAAAATGCGTGAATAAAAATAATTTAAGATAATTCTAGCCAAGGCAAAAATTACTTGAATTTAAATTAAAACAATGAATAAAAGACTTTGTAGAAGTCTTTTCAGGTCTTATAAGCACTAAAAGGAGTGAACTCGTATTATGACTGGTGAAAAAAGCAATTACAAAAAGAAAATTCAAGATTTGATCTCTCATGCCTGTATGCAGAGATATCTTAAAATAGAATCTGTCTATTGGGTGGTAGTTGGGATTTTGTTGCTTGGCGGAGTCTTAAAGAGAATATGTATTCCGCTGGTGCCGTTTACGGGACCGGATTCCATTGGGTACCTTGGGGTGGCTGTCCGACAAATCATGACTGGAGAGTTTCACTGCATTGCGGAAAGGCCTTGGCCATATCCGGGATTTTTAACGCTACTTCTGAACATTAGTCCAGATTTTAGAATAATTCCCTTCGTGCAGCACCTTTTAGGATGTGTGGCTGCTTTTTTGTTTGCGACAACTTGGTGGACCTGCAGGCAATTTAACGCTTCATCCCATTTTTATTTGAAGATTCTTTTTCTTAGCATCGGCTGCTTTGGCTGTTACCTTTTGAGTTTTGGAGACCATTTTGTTTTCATAGAAAACTGGACTCATCCGGAAAGTATTTCAGCTGTTTTGCAAATGATTCTCGCATGGCTTTTCATCATGACCTTAAAAAGCGAGAAACCGAGGCATTTCTTTATTTGGTCAACAGTCTTTCTTTATTTTATAAACTTTCTTACAATCTTTCAGCCTCGGATGAAATTAACTTTATTCGTGGGAATAGGGTTTATGGCCTTGATGGCATATCAAAAAAACCCCCAATTAAAAGCACTAGTTGCAATATATACCGCAGCGGCGCTGTTTACTTTCTTAACACAAGTTATGCCATTTCAGAAATTCTGCAGCAAAGACCAAGTAAGACATACGCAGGCAATGTATTTCTTTGCATCAAATATGAACGCGATTTCTAAAGTTATGCAAAGGGATTTAGAATCGCCGTCCGTTCTTAAGAAAGATAGTTTAATATTTTCTCTAGAAACTTTTCAGAAAGCGAAAGATAAAGATGCGTCAAAAGGCGTGGGTTTTGAGTGGTATGAAACATTGGGATACAACCTCGACATGTTCATGGATCCACTTTTCTATAACAAAGTCCTGGAAAACGAAGGAAGCAACGACGGAGCAACTAAATATTATTGGAAATATGTTTTTCAGGCACTGCTGGCTGAGCCAAGGGAGTTCTTGAAAAAGATCGCTGTTCAATTCAATTGGGCTTGGTTTCATTCAAATATCTTTGCATATGGTTCACCAGATCTTAACCAGTCATGGCGATATACATTTAAGACCATAGAACCATGGCCGACTGAGCTGAAAGGACAATTCCTTAGGACTTATCTTTTAGCTGTTGAAAAGATTAAAGATCAAAATGTTAAAACACTAAGAATGCCTCAGAATCTTTTGTATGCCGCAAATCATATTTATCGGATAGCCCCCACATTGGCGGTTTTACTCCTCCTTGCAGCTTCATGTGTTTTACGGATTTGGAGTAATCGAGAAAATATCTTACTTTTCCTGCTTTTAATTAATGGGGCCGTCTTCCTTGCGATTGCGATCGCCCATACAGCGGAGTATCCACGGTACGTTAGCGATCAAGCACCCCTCTTGATTTTTCTGTGTGCATACACGATTTATCTCAGCGCCGAAAAAGCTGCTTTGGCGTTTAAAAAAAGAATCGGCAACTCTTCTTTAACTTTAAAAAAACTTTAATTAACGGCCCGGGCCATGCCACGGATTCGCCTGCTCAGGAATGCAATTTTTGCTAGTGGCTAACCTTTTTACCGCCATTTGGGATTTTTAACGTGTAATCTCCTGCTTTTTATAAGGCTGCCAAAAGCCTTGATGGCGAAAGGCATGGAAGTTGTCTGCATTCCCCCATGATGATCCAGCGACCCCGAGCTACGACGTCGTCATCACGAAAATCCTGGCCCCAGCCGTTTTCTTAGCAACCGCAACCAGCCTGAACTCAAATTCTTTGGCGACTACTCGGTGCCGGCCTTGCTGCCATTATTATCAATCAGGACTTCGCTGGGATTGACTAAGGACGGAAGGGTGGTTTGAGCCTGGCGGGAGCAAACGGCCAAAGTTTCTGCCTCCTTCAGGTAGGGCATTGAAATCTTTAAAAACCCGCATTCTTTTACACGCGGAGCTTAAAGAGTAGTTTATCCAAAAGAATTTTAAAAACGATGGTTTTAAATTTACAAAATGTCCCGCTAATGGCCTATCATTTTGAAGCTTCTGTAAGACGCGATGTTTTGATACTTTTATGGAATGAAATGCATCATTTTAGCGGGGGGGCTGGGAACTCGCATCAGCGAGGAAAGCGGGTCTCGACCCAAACCGATGGTGGAAATAGGCGGCAAGCCCGTGCTTTGGCATGTGATGAAGATCTACTCTGCCTATGGCATTCGGGATTTCATCATCTGCACCGGCTACAAGGGGTATGTGATCAAGGAGTATTTCGCCAACTACTTCCTGCACATGTCCAACGTGACCTTCGACATGCAGAATAACTCCATGGAAGTCCACCAGCGCAACGCGGAGCCGTGGAAGGTGACCGTGGTGGATACTGGGGAGTCCACCATGACGGGCGGTCGCCTGAAGAGAATTCAAAGTTACGTACCGAAAGAAACCTTTTGTATGACCTATGGGGACGGGGTGGGCGATGTGGACATCACTGCAGTGATCCGGGCGCATCAGGCGGCCGGCAAGAAGGCCACGGTAACGGCTGTCCAGCCGCCCGGGCGCTTTGGGGCCATGCATGTGGAGGGCAACGCGGTGACCCATTTTGTCGAAAAACCCGAGGGGGACGGAGGCTGGATCAATGGAGGCTTTTTTGTGCTGGAGCCAAGCGTCCTAAATTTGATTTCCGGAGATGAGGTGATCTGGGAGCGGGAACCGCTCCAAGGGCTGGCCTCCTCAGGGCAACTCCATGCCTTTCGCCATGAGGGTTTCTGGCAACCGATGGACACAATGCGCGATCGGCAATACCTCGAAGAGCTTTGGGCTGCAGGAAAGGCTCCTTGGAAAAATTGGTGATATTGCCAAGCGTTTTTTGTGGGAAGCGCGTTTGGCTGAGTGGCCACACTGGGTTCAAGGGGTCATGGCTTTCCGAGTGGCTTCTTCAACTTGGAGCTGTTGTACACGGCTATGCTTTGGCGCCCGACACAGCCCCAGCTCTCTTTGATCAGCTCGGCCTGGCTGGACGTCTTGAACATGAAGTGGCTGATATTCGGGACGCCGAGGGGCTCAGGCGCTCCATTCGATCCTTCCGGCCCGATTTTGTCATCCATATGGCTGCCCAGCCTTTGGTGCGCCGTTCTTACGCGATTCCCGTGGAGACCTATGAGACCAATGTGATGGGAACGATCAACGTCCTGGAAGCGTTGCGTGGCATCACCCACCCCTGCACTGCCCTGATCGTCACAACCGACAAGTGCTATGAAAATCTTGAGTCGGGTCGCGCATACGAGGAAAGCGATTCTCTAGGAGGGCATGATCCATACAGCTCCAGTAAGGCCATGGCTGAAATTGCTACGGCTGCTTATCGAAACTCTTTTTTTCAAAAAGGGCCAGTTCGTCTTGCCAGCGCCCGTGCTGGCAATGTCATTGGCGGCGGTGATTGGGCCGCGGATCGCATTGTCCCAGATGCCATGAGAGCATTGGAAATGGGTAAAACAATTGCGGTTCGCAATCCCAAGGCTGTTCGGCCATGGCAGCATGTCCTTGAGCCCCTCAGCGGATACCTGACATTGATTGCGCGTTTGGCTGAGGATCCGGCGGTCGCTGTACCTTTCAATTTTGGCCCTGGACCTGATTCCAACCGAACCGTTGAGGATCTTGTCGCCGAGTTACTGAAACATTGCAAGGGATCCTGGAGGGATGCTTCCGATCCCCAAGCTCTGCATGAAGCCACGCTACTGAGCCTTTCTATCGCTCGGTCCCAGGCAATCCTGAATTGGCGAACGAAGTGGGGCTTTACACAAACTGTTGAAAAAACAGCTGTGTGGTATCGGGATGTCCGGGAGAACAAGGCAACCCCTCTTGATATCACCCGTCGCCAGATCGTAGATTATACTACATGAGCAGCCCCCTTCTCAAACTCAAAGAGGAGATCCTGCGTCTTACTCGTGAGTATTCAAAACTCGCCCATGTAGCACAGCGGCCCGGTACCGACACAAGTCGTGCACCGTTTATTCCGGGGGAGACAACTGTTCCCTACGCTGGCCGCGTTTTTACGGAGGATGAGGTCGAGGCCGCCGTCGGAAGCACGTTAGATTTTTGGCTGACGCTTGGACCGGAGGGAGAAGCCTTTGAAAAAGAATTGGCGACTTTTCTGGGGGTCAAATACTCGCTTCTCGTGAACTCGGGTTCCTCGGCAAATTTGGTGGCCCTCTCCGTGCTCACCACGCACAAGCTCCCAGATCACAAGAGAGTCAAACCAGGTGATGAAGTGATCACGGTGGCCGCAGGATTCCCCACGACCGTTGCCCCAATTCTTCAGAGTGGAGCAATCCCCGTCTTCGTAGATAACGATCCCGCCACTGGCAACATCCGCGCGGACCAGCTGGAGGCTGCATTTAGGCAAGGAAAGACAAAGGCTGTGATGATCGCCAGTGCACTGGGGAATCCTTTTGATGTCGCCAGTGTTCTTGAGTTTTGCCGCAAACATGACCTCTGGCTGATTGAAGATAACTGCGATGCCCTCGGGTGCACTTACTCCATGCCGATCGAGAGGGCCAAGGCGCTTGGAATCACAGAAAACTCTCCTGGTATCGCAGAAAATGGCACGCACATCACCCGTTACACAGGTACTTGGGGGGACATCTCCACCCAGTCATTCTATCCACCGCATCATCTTACCATGGGAGAGGGTGGTGCCGTGAACATCGTTTCTCGGCCACCCCTCAAAACCTACGCCGAGAGTTTCCGTGACTGGGGTCGCGACTGCTGGTGTCCATCCGGTAAGGATAATTCTTGTGGCAAGCGCTTCGGATGGAATCTCGGCGAGCTCCCTCCGGGGTACGACCACAAGTACACTTACAGCCACCTTGGCTACAATCTCAAGCCGCTGGATCCGCAAGCCGCTATTGGACGAAAGCAACTGTTGAAACTCCCTGGATTCATCCAGGCTAGGGAGCAAAACTGGGAATACTTGCGCGCCGGACTGGATAATCTCTCCGATGTCTTCAACTTCAGTCTGCCGACACATGCAACCGCATGGAAAAAGCCCTCGACCCATGACCTTCGAGCTTCAACTTTTGAGTGGGACAAAACTGATTCTCGTACCCACTGTAGTTGGTTCGGCTTCATGCTTCGCGTGAAGCCCTCAGCGTCCTTCACCCACACCGACTTGGCGCGCCATCTCGATGAGAAAAAAATTGGGAACCGGATGTTTTTCGGCGGGAATTTGCTCCGGCAGCCGGTCTTCGTGCAGCTCCGCAAGGATCGCCCCGATTCATTTCGCGTAGTGGGAGAGATGAAGGGAGCGGACGAGATCATGAATCAGGCCCTCTTCCTGGGAACTTATCCCGGACTCAGCAGGGAGATGATGGATTACGAGATTGAGGTCATCCGGAACTTCGTGCGGAGCTTCTAATTCTCGAAAGGTAAAACTCGCCAGTGCCCCTTCCCCCGCTCCCCCAGGAAGATTTAGAGGCGGTGTTTTGCCAAGTTGGAAAAGATTGGGAGAGGTTGCGCGGCAAAAACGTCTTCCTGACCGGAGGCTCTGGTTTTTTTGGTAGCTGGCTTTTGGAGACACTTCTGTTCTCACAGGATCGGCTTGGCTTGGGGGTGAAAGTTTGGGCCTTAAGTCGAGACCCGAAGCTCTTTCGGGAGAGATTACCCTATTTGGCAGGCCACTCGTCGGTTCATTTGGCTGGTGGAGGGGTGGAGGGCTTCGACTTTCCAAGGGAAAAAATGAATTTCGTCATTCATTCCATGGTGCCAGATCCAGGGATGCCCTTGCCGGAGATGGAGGCTTGGTTTGAGGCGGGAACCGCGCGCCTGCTGGAGTTAGCGGCTCGAGACAAATGCGATGGTTTTCTCCTTTGCAGCACCGGGGCTGTCTATCAGACACAAGGTCGGCCCTTGCGAGAGGAAGACCCACTGATCCCACTGGATGCGCCCCTTTCCTACGGGAGAATTCGCCGCCAGGTCGAGGATCAGTGTCGAGAGGCTTGTTCGGCCCGTGGGCTTCCTCTTAAGATCGCTCGGGGCTTCGCCTTTGCCGGCCCCCGCCTATCACAGAACGCTGGCTTTGCCCTAGTGGACTTTTTAAAGGATGCGGCGGTAGGAAAAAATATTATGGTCAAGGGGACCGGGGAGCCGGTCCGTTCCTACCTTTATGCCTCCGATATGGCGGTTTGGCTTTGGAAGATCCTGCTAACCGAGCAAGAGACCATCGAATTCAACGTGGGCTCGGAGGAGGGAATTCGGCTGGTCGAATTGGCAAAAAGAATTGCCGATTTTGCTCGACGAAAAGTTGAAGTTTTGGGTGAACCATCCTCCGGGGCAGTTCAAAACGAGGTTTATATTCCCGCAGTGCAAAAAGTCCGAGAATCGCTGGATACGCCGGCAATACTTTCCCTGGATCGCATCCTGAAGAAAATGGTGGCTGCTACCCGCTTATTAAGTGGTGCAAAGCTCTTTTCAAAGGCGATTTCGAAACTTTAGCCGGGATTTCTGCAAATCAGCCAGTAACAATCCTGCGCATCGGATTCTAGCCCTCTAGCGTGAATCAAGTTTTTTGAGAACTGTTTGCTGTTTGTTCCGGAAGTGCACGCAGACTTTGGCGACGGGAGTAAAATTTCGATTAGGACAATTAATAATCAGTTAAATTGACCTTGAGCGATCAGCATGCAATATGGAGATGCTTTATAAGGAATATCGTCGCAAATTATTATTAAAACACCCGTGATAAACATTCGCTCATGGCAAAATCCCTCGAAAAAGTAATTACTCATCTCAAAAAGCCTTTCCGTTCTGCTAAAAAAAGGGCCATCAAGAAACTTTATGCTTTAATCGAGCCATCTTATAAAAAGTACTTTTCTGGGCTATCCGAGGCTGGACCCGAGGCTTGCCTGATAGACTCAGCACATATATTGGCCGCTTTTCCCGAGTTACAAGAGCTGGACCGACGCTTAAATTATTTTCTTCTGCATGCAAGTTTCGGGGACAAATGGTATATTATTTCCTTGCTTCATGCACACTTTGAAAAGTATCCAACTAGCCGGGTGATCGCTGGGACGAAGGATAAAGAACTTATCGAACTGTTTGTGGGTGAAACATGCTTGAGGGAAAGGTTCATCTTTATCGATGAGGCCACCTTGAATCAGATTTCTGGAAAATTTAGGCCTATCAGTCCTGTTTCAAGTCAGATAATCGATTCTTGGTCTGCGCCCGGTTGTTTACATACTATAACCCCTTATTTGCTTAAAAATGGCCTCCCCCCAGGCACCATTCGGCATCTTCATCTTTGTTACTATCCATACTTTAACGAGCTAATTAATATCCATGCTGTCGGATATCTGACGCTTGTTAAAACCATACTCTATCTCCCCTTTTCGACCAAACCAAGACAACCAACTTTCTATCGTAAGGAGGATTACGAGGCACTCGATCGAATCACCCAGTCATCTTCCGATCCCTCTGAGACAAAAAATCTGCCTTTCATTCTTTTTAATGTTGTCAACATTAGCCACCAGCCTCTTTCCTTATTTCAAATATCCCTGGTGAGCGCGATATTTGAGTCGGGAGGTTTTCGGGTCATTATAAATTCTGCTCAAAGTAAACAAAGGGACGATTTCTTGGCTCTCACATGCAACCGAAAAGGTCTTTCAGTGGTTGATGTTCCCCCGAGGCTGCTGGCTTTAGTTTGCGATGCTGCTTATGCAGTTATCGGAGTTTTAGGGGGCGCTATGAGCATTGCCGCTCATTTCAGTGGCACCCATATTTTGAGTCTGCAATCTACATCATTAGGCACTGGGGTCGAGGATGATGATCTTCTTGCCGACAAGGGGAAGGGGAACCTTTGGCTTTGGGCCGACCAGGATTGGCCTTGCTTGCGCCCCGGGCGCGTCAAGGCGAACGAGTACATCGGCGATCCCAAATTCCTGTCCGATGAATCGCTAGGGAAATTAATCGAGTCGTTCCTTGTGAAGATTCAACCCAAGGCAAGCTAGAGCCATAGGCTCTCTGGCTTTGGATTCGGGGAGGGAGATATCCACAATAAATTTTTAGTTGGATGTTTCTTTTAGAGGTAGTGGGGAATTATGTAGAAAAATGATAATTCTTAAGGGGCGCTCCCTTGGCAAAAACTGCCTTTTGCCGGGCGGAACAGGGCCTAGAAAGAGTTTGGAGGCGGCAAAATCAAAACTCCCTTTTTACCTACTAAGTCTCTACAATCCATTGATGGTTATGCCAGAGCAAGATTTGGTAAAATACCGCAAACTTATAGATGAAGGCTTACAAGGGTTGGTATCAGATCCAGTTTGGCCGCGGACTCAGATTGAACTTGCTGCTGCTCGGCAGCGGGGGGCTACGATTTTTCTCGCTGGGAACGGGGGGAGTGCGGCGAATGCGAATCATTTAGCCAACGATCTTATTTACGGGGTGAATCAACACGGCCGTGGGGCATTTCGGGTGAACTCCCTTGCGGCAAATCCCTCTGTTTTGACCTGCCTGGGCAACGATATTGGATTTGAAAACATTTTTTCAAATCAGTTGGAGGCCCTGGCCGAGTCTAGGGATCTTTTGCTGGTTTTTTCGGGTAGCGGCAATTCTCCCAACATTCTAAACGCACTGAAGTCTGCCAAAAAAATCGGGGTCATCTCGGTAGCTCTTCTGGGATACGACGGCGGTGGTGCAAAAACCTTGGCGGATCTGCCTCTTCATTTTCCCATTCACGACATGCAGGTCGTTGAGGATCTGCATATGATAGCGGGCCATCTTCTCTTTAAACATCTCCGATGAGTCGTCCGAAGATTCTGGTCATCGGGAGCAACTCCTACACGGGGGCAGCATTTATTGATCATGCCCTGTCCGAAGGGCATGAGGTCGTCGGGGTAAGCCGCTCGGAGGAATTGAACCCCGTCTTCCTACCTTACCACTGGGGTCCGGCCGAGCGGCTCAAGAAGTTTTCTTTTTTGCGAATGGATCTGAATGAAAAAGCGGAGGAAATTGCTCACCTAGCCTGGGAAAGAAACCTAAGTTTTGTCGCCAACTTTGCCGCACAAAGCATGGTGGCAGAAAGTTGGTTGACCCCCGTGCACTGGTACCGAACCAACGTGGTGGCCAACGTTCGACTTCATGAAGAGTTACGGAAATGGGATGGACTGAAAAAATACCTTCATGTGACCACCCCGGAGGTCTACGGCAGTTGTTCGGGTGTTGTGAAAGAGGATGCTCCTTTCAATCCAAGTACGCCCTATGCCGCTTCCCGCGCGGCCTGCGATTTTCACCTCATGACTTTTTTCAAACGCTATAATTTTCCGGTGGTTTTCACCCGCGCGGCCAACGTGTATGGCCCCGGGCAGCAGCTGTACCGCATCGTCCCGCGCGCCGCCCTGCTCTCCCGAATCGGAAAAAAGTTGCCGCTTCATGGGGGCGGTCATTCCACCCGCGCCTTTATCCATGGGGATGACGTAGCCGCCGCCAGCATGGCGATCCTGAAGGAGGGTACGCCCGGGGAGGTGTACCATCTTTCTACCGACCGCTTCATTTCCATTCGTGATCTGGTGGCGATGGTGGCGCAAAAAACAGGAACAACTTTTGAGAAATTGGCCGAGGTTACGGAGGATCGGCCGGGCAAGGACGCGGCCTATCTTTTGGACTCCTCGAAGGCAAAAAAACAATTTTCTTGGGGTCCCAAAATAGGGCTCGAGGAGGGGGTGGAATCGGTTGTCCGCTGGATCGATGGAAATCTTTCTACTCTTCGTGGCTTGCCGGATCACTATATTCATAAACCGTGAGTTCAAAAATTCTCCCTTTTGGCAGAGCCGCGGCCGTCTTCCGAAATCTGGGGCGGCAGCGCAAAAGAATCGTTCAGTGTCACGGGACTTTTGACTTGGTCCATCCTGGCCACGTCATCCATTTCGAAGAGGCTAAAAAATTGGGGGACGTTCTTGTGGTCACGATCACCGCTGCTTCGCAGGTGAACAAAGGGCCTGGCCGCCCTTTTTTTAATGACGCCCTACGCGCCAAAGCCTTAGCGGCGCTAGAGGTAGTCGATTACGTGGTGGTGATTCCGCACCCCGCTGCAGTGGAGGCAATCGAACTGGTCCGGCCCCACGTGTACTGCAAGGGTCTTGAATATCAGGACTCCGCTAACGACGTCACCGGAAATATCCATGACGACGTGGCCGCCGTCCGAAGGCTGGGGGGCAAGGTTCGTTACGTAGGGTCAGTGGTCTTCAGCTCGACTCGGTTGCTTAACAACTATTTTGATACCCATGAGCCCGAGGTAAAAGAATTTTGCCGAAATCTCGCTAAGCGATTTGGACCGGCGGATCTGCGCAGGGTAGTGGAGAAATTTTCCCGCCTCCGGGTCCTGGTGGTGGGTGAGGTGATCTTTGACCGCTATTCCACAGTCGACGTTCAGGGACTGACTTCGAAGAATCGGATTCTGTCCGCCCGTCATTTGGGGGAGGAAACGCACGGGGGTGGCGCGCTGGCCGTGGTGAGGCATCTTCGGGAGTTCACCCCGCATGTGCGCCTGGCGACGGTGACGGGCGACGAACCTTGGCTGGGAAAATTGCTTCAGCCTTACCGAAAGTGCCTTAGCGGGCTCATCCGTCGAAAAGACGGTGTGACCATCGTGAAACAGAGGTTCGTCGAGCCCAAGGCGGAGGGAAAGGAGCTTTCCAAACTCTTTTCGCTGAATTTCATCCGGAATGAACCGCTGGACGCCAAGACGGAGAAAAAGTTTCTCGCACGACTCCGTAAGCTGGTCCGATGGGCCGACGTGGTGCTTGTGATGGATTTCGGCCACGGGCTGATGACATCTCCGGTGCGGAGGATGCTTGAGAAGCAGGCAAAATTTTTGGCCGTAAACTGCCAAACTAATAGCAATAACCATGGGTTCAACATCATCAATCGGCGCTATCGGCGGGCGGATTCTTTTTCCCTCGATCAGATGGAAATCACCCTGGCCGTCGGCCGGAGGCAATTTAATTTCGCCGAGGCTCTGGGAGATCTCCGCCGCACCCTCAAAAGCCGCTATGCTTGGCTGACACGAGGCGGAAGGGAAACTATCGGGCTGACCCCGCGTGAAACGTGTTACTGTGCCCCGTTTGAGCGCAATATTGTGGATACGGTAGGAGCCGGCGATGCGTTTTGCGCATTGGCGACCTTGGCGGCGGCGGAAGGATTGCCGATTGAAGCGGCCACCTTTCTCGGGCAACTGGCAGGGGCCCAGGCGGTGCGGGTTCCGGGCAATGCCGAGCCCGTGAAAAAAAGCGATCTTTTGAAAAGTGGAATGAGTCTGTTGACATTCTAACCAAGGAGAAAAAATGAAGATACTACTGACTGGTGGATGCGGATATGTCGGAACCCCGTTGGCCCGGCGATTGATCGAGCTGGGGCATGAGCCGACGGTGGTGGACGTGCAGTGGTTTGGCAATTATCTGAAGCCGGACAAGGGCCTTAAGGTCATCCAGTCGGACATTCGGGAGGTCGACAGCATTCCCTTCGACGGAATGGATGTGATTTTGCATCTCGCCAATATAGCGAATGATCCCTGTGCGGATCTGAATTCTAAGCTCAACTGGGAGGTGAATACCCTGGCGACCATGTTTTTGGTAGAAAAAGCCATCCGCCACGGAGTGAAGCAGTTTGTGTATGCGAGTTCGGGGAGTGTATACGGGGTAAAAGAAGAGCCGGAAGTGACCGAGGAGTTGTCCCTCGTCCCCATTTCGGATTACAACAAAACGAAAATGGTCAGTGAGAGGGTTCTTCTGAGTTATTCGGACAGAATCCGTACCACCATCATCCGCCCGGCCACCATTTGTGGCTACTCTCCCCGCATGCGGTTGGATTTGTCCGTCAACATGCTCACGATGCAGGCCCTGACCAAGGGTAAGATTACGGTGTTTGGAGGGAATCAAACGCGTCCGAACATTCATCTCCAGGACATGATCCGGGTCTACGAGCATTTTCTCGCCAAGCCGGAGTTGACCGGAATCTACAATGCGGGATTTGAAAACATTTCAATTCTGGATATTGCGGAAAGGGTAAAGAAGCATGTGCCGGCAGAGATTGTGGTGACGCCTTCCAACGACCCGCGCTCTTATCGACTCTCCTCAAAAAAACTTCTGGCGACCGGCTTTCAACAGAAGTACGGGGTTGAAGACGGCATTCGGGAAGTGATCGAGGCCTTCCGCCAAGGGCGACTCAACGACCGTGAGGAGTTTTATAACATTCGGACAATGAAAAAGCTGGGGTCGCTTGCTTGATTCCCGAATCACCCGAAAAACTCACTCCGGCCATTCAGGCGGAGCTCTTTCGCTGCATGTTGCGGATCCGTCTGGTGGAGGAGGCGATCGCCGAGGCCTACCCCAGCCAAGAGATGCGCTGCCCGGTCCATCTATCGATCGGCCAAGAAGCTGTGGCTGCCGGCACCGCCGCCGCCTTGGCGCGGGCTGATCTAGCCATGAGTGGGCATCGCTCCCATGCCCACTACCTTGCTAAGGGGGGGGATCTGCGAGCGATGATTGCGGAACTTATGGGCCGGCAGGACGGATGTTGCCGGGGGCGGGGGGGGTCGATGCATCTGATTGATCGCTCCGTCGGTTTTATGGGGGCGGTGCCGATCGTGGGGAGCACTATTCCGATCGCCGTGGGGCTGGCTTTCGCGGAGAAGTTGCGGGGGCAGACCAGGGTCACTGCCGCATTTCTGGGGGAAGCCGCCACAGAAGAAGGAGTTTTCCATGAAAGCGCCAACTTTGCCTCGCTCCACCGCCTGCCCGTGCTGTTTGTTTGCGAGAACAATCTTTATTCCGTCTATTCTCCAATGGCCGTTCGGCAGCCTGCCCATCGGGAGGTGTTTGAGGTGGCTTCCGCTCACGGCATTCCCGCGTGCCAAGTGGACGGGAACGACCCAGAAGCTGTTTTCACTCAGGTGGTCGCGGCCCGTCGGCATGTGCGGAGCGGTCAAGGCCCTTATTTCCTCGAGTGCAAAACTTATCGCTGGCGGGAACATTGCGGGGCGGGTTTCGATAACCATATCGGTTACCGCAAGGAGGCGGAATTCTTGGATTGGAAAAAAAGGGATCCGCTTGAAAATTACAGCAAAAAACTGATGTCGGCAGGTCTCCTCACAGACGAAGGCCTTCACAAGCTTTCCGAAAAAATTTCTGCTGAAATTGCGGAGGCAATTGCTTTTGGCCGTAAGAGTCCGTTTCCGCGGGGCTTGGCCGACTTCGTGTACTCTCTTCAGCCATGAGCGAGTTAAGCTATGCCGAGGCGATCCGGGACGGTTTCTGTGAGGCGATGAGACAAGATCAGTCCGTTCTCTTAATCGGCCTAGGAATCCCCGATCCAAAGGGATTTTTTGGGACCACCTCGGGCCTGCGGGAGGAGTTCGGGGGCGACCGTGTTATGGACATGCCATGCTCGGAAAACGGGATGACGGGAGTGGTCTTGGGGGCCTCCCTTAACGGAATTCGGCCGGTACTGAATCATCAGCGTTTGGATTTCGCCCTTTTAGCCATGGACCAGATGTGCACGCAGGCGGCCAACTGGAGCTATATGTTTGGCGGGCAGGTTCATGCCCCGGTGGTGTTCCGCATGATACTGGGCCGGGGATGGGGGCAGGGACCACAGCATTCCCAGGCCCTGCACTCCTGGTTTGCCCATGTGCCCGGGCTTAAGGTGGTTTTGCCTTCCTGTCCGCAGGACGCCAAGGGCCTAATGATCTCGGCCATCGAGGATCCTAATCCCGTCGTTTATATCGACCATCGTTGGCTGCATCACGTTCGCGGGCCGGTTCCCCCTGGGTACTACCGAACAGAGATCGGTCCTTTGCGGGTGGCCCAACTGGGTAAGGATGTGACCATCGTCGCCATTTCTTACATGGTTCTCGAGGCCCTAGAGGCAGCCGAACGGTTGGCGGCTCAAGGCATCGAAGCGGAGGTGCTGGATCTCCGGTGTCTTCGGCCCCTTGACCGAGAGGGCCTACTCCGTTCTGTGCGGAAAACCGGGCGGCTGGTGGCCGTGGATCAGGCCTGGGCCTGTGCGGGGATGTCCGCGGAAATACTGGCGTGTGTCGTCGAGGATCCCAAAACACCGCTGAAGAGTCCGCCCCGGCGTATTACTCTTCCCGACTGCCCCACGCCCACCGCGCCTTCTTTGGCGGCTGAATTTTATCCCCGCGCCGATCATATTGTGGGGGCTATTCTGGAGATGTTTGGCCGGAGCAGAGAGCCTGGGGAGTTGGCTTTGCAACCCGGGATCGAATACGATAAGCCGAATCCGGCCTTCACAGGCCCTTTTTAATCATGGCTGAAATTAATCTTCTCGACCGGTTGCCCGAGGTTAAGCGTGATCCTCTGGCCCGGGCAGCGGCCAAGACCGAAGAGGACCGCCGAATCGCCAAACAGTTTGGACGGGATTTTTTCGATGGGGAACGTCGTCACGGCTACGGGGGATATCGCTACGATGGCCGTTGGTTGCCGGTGGCCCGGCGTTTCGTCGAGCATTATCGCCTGGGCCCAGAGGCATCCATTCTGGATGTTGGGGCTGGCAAAGGTTTCCTCATGTACGATTTTCTCCAAGTCCTACCCAAAGCCGAGGTCTGTGGGTTAGATGTCTCCCAGTATGCCATAGAAAATGCCCACGGGGGGATGGGGGAACGGATCCAACTGGGTTCGGCTGAAACCCTGCCTTATCCCGATCAATCCTTCGACCTGGTGGTCTCCATCAATAGCATTCATAATTTAAAACTTGATGAGCTTAAGCAGGCGCTGCGAGAGATCGAGAGAGTTAGTCGGGCCCACAAGTTCATCTCCGTGGATGCGTGGCGGACGGAGGAGGAGAGAAAGCGACTGATGGACTGGATTTTGACCGCAGAGACCTACATGCACGTGGACGAATGGCACCGCCTTTTTGCCGAGGTGTGTTATACTGGCGATGTCTGGTGGTTCATCCCATGAAAACGTTGGCGGCTATACTTGTTGAGCAGAAAAAACCCCTTGAGCTGTGCGAGGTGGAGCTGCCAAAGCTGGGTTACGGACAGGTGTTGGTGGAGATCAAAGCCACTCGGATCTGCGGTTCCCAAATTGGAGAGATCGACGGCGTCAAGGGCCCTGATAAATACCTGCCCCATCTCCTCGGGCATGAGGCGGGGGGGGTTGTCCTTGAGGTTGGACCAGAAGTGAGGCATGTTTCACCTGGCGATCGGGTGGTGTGCCACTGGCGGCCAGGTGCGGGTATTGATGCGGGGGGATCCGTGTATAGTTGGGGCGACAAGCGGGTAAATGCGGGCCCGATCACTACGTTTCAAAAATTCGCAGTCATCTCCGAAAACCGCCTGACTAAGGTTCCGCTTGATACCGATTTCGAGCTTTGCTGTCTATTAGCCGACACGCTGACCACCGGCTTTGGGGTCGTTGCCCGGGATGCAGGGCTGGAGATCGGTGAATCTGCCGTGGTCATTGGCGTAGGGGGTATCGGTCTGGGGACAGTGCTCGGCGCGCATCTGGCCGGGGCCTGCCCGGTCATCGCGGTGGATCTGCACGACCACAAACTGACCAAAGCCCGGGAGTTTGGTGCCACCCACACGATCCATGTTGGGCGGGAAGACATGGCTACCCGGGTGCGAGAAATTTTGGGCGGAAGCGCAGATGCGGTATTCGACGGCACGGGGAACCCTGAAGTAATCCAGAGCGCCTGGAGCATCACTTCTCCGAAGGGACGGGTGGTTTTGGTCGGAGTGATGCCTTCGGATCGTTCCCTTTCCTTCAACACCCTACCCCTACATTATGGAAAGCGACTCATCGGCTCCGAGGGGGGCGCCAGCCTTCCCTCAAAAGACATTCCAAAATTGATTCGCATTTTAAAGGGGAGAAATATTTCTGTACAAAAAATGATTTCCCACCGTGTTCAAATCTTAGAAATTAACAAGGCCGTTTCGGATATGCGTGCGGGTGAATCCATCCATTCATTAGTAGAATTTAACAAATGAACTTAGGCCTTCAAGAAAAGCACGCTTTGGTTACGGGCGCGGGACGTGGCCTGGGGCAGGGAATATGCCTGGAATTGGCTGCAAACGGGGCAAAGGTTTTAGCCGTGTCCAGAACCTCATCGGACCTGGTGGCGCTTTTGGATAAAATGGGGGGCAAACGGTTGGGGCATCAAGTTCTTGTCGCAGACCTTTCTAAGAAGGCAGGGCTTAAGAAATTAAACAATTTTATCAATAAATCCTTTGTAAGCCCTGACATCATCGTGAACAATTTGGGTGGGAATCTGGGTTTCACGGACCCACTGGGGTCAGTTGGACAATGGCGCGAGGTTATGAATCTCAATGTCGAGGTCGCCATCGAATTAAACCGGACCTATATACCTCAGATGAGGCGGTCTAAATGGGGTAGAATTTGTCACGTATCGTCGATTTCCGCCTTGGAAAATCAGGGACCGCCTGCGTATTGCGCCGCCAAGGCGGCCTTGAATGCCTACGTACGCAGCCTTGGTCGCTATGTATGTTCCGACAATGTGATTCTAACTTCTATCATGCCAGGGGCTGTTTTTACCCCTGGTGGATATTGGGACAAGGCCAAGAAGAAACGGCCCGATCACGTCAAAAAATACCTGCGGGAAAGAATGGCCATTCGCCGTTTTGGAAAAATTGAAGAAATCAGTGGTGTCGTTGCGTTTCTGTGTTCTGATCAAGCCTCTTTTTGTGTGGGATCCTGTTTTCTGGCGGATGGAGGTCAAGGGAGGGTATTTTTACCTTACGAATCTTGAAAAAATTACAAAATTCTGACCTGCGTATACGAATTGCTGAAATGGTGAAGCGTTCGGGGGAAGGTCATATTCCCAGCTCATACTCTATAGTTGATCTTCTTGATCATCTTTATGGCAAAGTATTGCGCGTTCGGCCTGAGGAGCCAAAATGGGTTGGAAGAGACTATTTTATTTTGAGTAAAGGTCATGGATGTGGGGCTCTTTATGCGGTGCTGGCAAAATACAACTTTCTAAAAGAAAAAGACCTTTTGGATTATAGCACCTCTTGTGGAATTCTGGGAGGGCATCCAGACATGACTATCGTTCCTGGGATCGAAGCCAGCACCGGTTCCCTCGGCCACGGATTTCCGACGGCCATCGGCACCGCCCTCGGCCTGCGCATCCAGCAGCGCGACAACCGCACCTTTGCCCTCCTCGGCGACGGCGAATGCCATGAGGGCACCATTTGGGAAAGTGCTAACGTCGCCGCTAATCTCCGCCTCGGCAATCTGTGCGCCATCGTCGATTGGAACGGCTCCGCTGCCCAGCTCATGCCGCACGACGACATGCCCGGGAAGTGGCGTGCCTTCGGCTGGGAGGTCCACGAGATCGACGGTCACTCTGCCGAGGAGATGCAGGCCACCTTTTCCAAACTCGAATTCGCCCGCGACGCCCGACCGAAAGTCGTCATCGCCCGCACCGTCAAAGGCAAGGGCGTCAGCTTCACCGAAGGCCACGGCAAGTGGCACCACCGCATCCCCAACGACGAAGAAATGTCCGCCCTCACCAAGGAACTTGCTGCATGAGTGCCGAAAATATTTCAGTCCCCGTGTTCGCAACCCTCCATCCCAACCTCCTCATTGGCGTCCACCGTGCCCTAAGCCTGCTCGCCGCACGCAGTCAGACCACCGGAGGCTATTTTGAATTTGGGCTGTATCAGGGCTTCAGCTTTTGGTTCGCAAATAACCTCGCCAAGGAAATGGGGCTAAAATTGGAATTCCACGGTTTTGATTCGTTCGAGGGATTGCCCCCTTCGGAGGTCGACCTCCACCGCAACTGGCAGCCGGGCAACTACGCATGTTCACTGGAGCAAGTATGCTCGTCCCTCAAACAATGGGGCATGCCCTCTCCCTACACGCTGCACAAGCTGTGGTATTCGGCGCCATTCTTTGCAGAGATTGAACGGCGTCAACCGCTCCCTGCTCCGATGATCGCCGTGATCGATTCCGACCTATACGAATCGGCCACCGAAGTTTTACAGATGCGGCACCCCCGATTGTGCGTCGGCACCCTTCTCCTCTTTGATGACTTCAACGCGTTTGCCGGGGATCCAAACCACGGCGAGCGCCGCGCTCTCCGCGAGTTTGAGAACATTCACCCCTCATTCCGAAAATCATCCCTCTTTTCCTTCGGCCCATACGGCGAAGCCTTCGAAGTAACGGCTCTCTAAAAAATGAAAAAACTACGCGAAGAATTTGCCGACACTATGCTGGAAATCGGTCCGAGCGATCCCCGCCTCGTCGTCTTGGTCGGCGACATTAGCCACGGCATTCTCCAGCCTTACGCCAAGGCTTGCCCCGGCCGCTACTATAACATTGGCATCTGCGAACCGACCATCGTCAACATGGCCGCCGGCCTCAACAAGACCGGCCTCATCCCCGTCGTACATACCATCGCCCCGTTCATCACCGAGCGCGCCTACGAGCAGATCAAGTTGGATTTCGGCTACCAGTTGCTGAGCCTGAACCTCGTTTCCGTTGGCGGCGCATTCGACTACGCGCAGCTCGGCTGTAGCCACCATTGTTACAGCGACGTTTCCCTCATCTCGCATTTGAAGCGCGGCGTCGTCGTCTTGCCCGGCAGCCCGGTCGAGTTCAACAAGCTGTTCAAGGAGACTTATGCGAACGGTCTGATTAACTATTTCCGCCTCCCCGAGAAACCGCACGGCGTCGCGTTCGCTCCCAACGACATCCAGTTCGGGCGCGGCATCCGCGTCCGCGAAGGCCGCGACGTTACAATCGTCGTCATCGGCACCCAGCTCGCTAACGCGCTCGCCGCCGCCGACCAGCTCGCGGCCCAAGGCGTCTCCGCTGAGGTGCTCTATTTTCACACGATTAAACCTTTCGACGCCGACCTGCTTCGCGCCAGCGTTACGAAGACCCGTCGCTTCCTGACCGTCGAAGAACTCTCCGCCCACGACGGCCTCTATAATCTCTGCCTGCGCGCCTGCGTCGGCCTGAACGGCTTCTTCGCCGCGCAGATCGCGATCGAAGATTTTATCCACGGCTACGGCACGTACGAGGAACTCTGCGCCCGCATAGGCATGAGCCCCGAAGGCATCCGCCAAACCGCCCTCGCTCTCACCCAAAAAGTCGCCTGACCCCTTTCAATTTTCACGACCCAAACTATAGTTTATGACGACGACTGCCCAACCCTCCATCGGCGATCTCATCGCGACCCTCCCGGCCCTCGCCACCGAGCACGCCCGTACCTCGCTCACTTATCAAGCCTTGGATCGTGTCGCGATCGCTACCGCCGCCAAATCCGGCTTCGCGCAACCTGAAGAGGCTCCCATGCCTTTGGGAGACTTCGGCCCCGTCGCGTTTCCCTTCACCAAGATGGGCGCGGTCTCCACCCTTGATCTTTTCGGACTCGATGAGTTAATCATCTTCGCATTCTACTGGGCCAACCGGAACCGTTATCGCCGCGCCGCCGACATCGGCGCCAACCTCGGCCTTCACAGCATTCTCATGGGCAAGTGCGGCTGGCAGGTCAGCGCCTACGAACCCGATCCCAATCATGCCGCTATGCTGAAACGGAATCTAAGTCTTAACCAAAGCAAAACGGTTACTCTGGTTGAGGCCGCTGTGTCGGACCAACCTGGCACCCTCGAATTTGTCCGCGTCCTCGGCAACACCACCAGCAGCCACCTTTCGGGGGCCAAGAGCAGTGCCTATGGTGAGCTCAAAAAATTTCCCGTCCGCGTCGAAGCCATCGCCGACATCATGCCGACCGTGGACTTCGTTAAAATGGACGCTGAGGGCCAGGAGAAGATCATCATCCTAGGCACCACCGCCGCCCATTGGCACCAGACCGACATGATGGTCGAGGTCGGCACCACCGAGAATGCCGCTGCAATTTTCGAGCACCTGCAAAAGCTCGGTGTCCGCACCTTCGCCCAAAAGCTCGGCTGGTCCGAGGTCAAGTCGCTCGCCGACATGCCCACGAGCTACAAGGACGGCAGCCTCTTTATCACCCGCCTCGCCGTCATGCCTTGGGCCTGAGCCATGCAACCCATCACTCGATGCGGGATCAGCGACATCGGAGATTTCCATTCACTGTGGAAACTACCCGCGCTTCCGCTCACCGAGCGCTTCGGCCTCTACACCCCCGATCGACCGCTCGCCTATGATCAAGAGTTGGTCATCTCCGTGCCTACCGGGCACGTGCAGCTGCGCTACCAACTAGACCCGAAAATTCTCTACACGGATTCGGAATACTCCTTTCGCACCGGCGCATCCGACAAGTCCCGCCGTGGCGTCACCTTCTTCCTCGATTACCTCAAGCGGTTCACGGCCGGACGAATCTTTAAGTCCGTCGTCGACGTCGGTGGAAACGATCTCTTCGTGGCCCGCAGCCTCACCGCGAGCGCCCAAAATTGTGCGGTGATCGATCCCATTTGCACGGAGACCGACGGGCAGACCATCGACGGCATCAAAGTCTTCGGCCGCTTCATCGAACAGGTGGACCTCTCCCGCGACCTGCCGCGGCCCGACCTAGTCGTATGTCGTCACACATTGGAACACATCGCCCAGCCTCGCGCGACCATTGACCAGTGGTTCAAGCAGTGCGATATAGACTGCCTCTATCTCGCGGAGATGCCCTGTTTTGAAAACCTTGTCGAGGCCCAGCGCTTCGATGCCGTATTCCACCAGCATTTCCAATACTACGACCTCGCTTCCTTCAAGCATCTCATCTGGGAGTGCGGGGGCGAATATCTTGGCCACGCCTTCAACCATCAGGGATCATGCGGGGGTGCACTACTCGTCGCGTTCCGCCGCGCGCAGTCCGTACAGCGCCAACCACAAATCGATCTGCCCGCCCGCATTGCCTGGCTCGAAAAGCGTATCGCCCGCTACCGTGAGCAGATGGCCATTATGGGCGAACTTCTCGGTGCGTTGCCAAAACCGGTCTACGGCTATGGTGCCAGCTTGATGCTCTCTACTCTTGGCTATCACCTGAAGACGGATTTTTCCGCGCTCGAATGCGTCCTCGACGACGACGCCACCCGTGACGGTGCGACCTACGAAAACGTGCCCGTCACTGTGCGCCACACCGCCAAAATCGGCCCCGCGCCCAACAGTTCTTACCTCATCACCTCGCTGGAAAATGTCCGCCCGATCTATAGACGTATCCTCGAGCTCACGCCGCGACGTATCCTCGTTCCTCTGATCAACTGACCATGCCCGCCACGATCACAGACTCTGTTGAACTCGTGTGGGACCTCGCCCGTGAGCGCCCCACCCTCGGTGGGCATGTCGTTTGACTACCCGGTCGAGACCTTTGACAGCATTCTGATCGGCACGATGAATTTGCTGGAGTGCCTGCGGTTGTTTCGGCATCCGAGTCGGTTCTACAACGCGGGCTCGAGCGAGGTCTTCGGAAACATCAAAAAGCCGGCTACGGAGACTACGCCATTTTATCCCCGCAGTCCCTATGCGGCGGCCAAGGCAGCGGCTCAATATGCGGTGACGAACTACCGAGAGGCGTACGGGTTGTTTGCCTGCACGGGCATCCTGTTCAACCACGAGTCCCCATTACGGCCAGCTCGGTTTGTCACGCAGAAGATCGTTTCCACAGCAGTGCGGATTGCGAACGGTTCGAAGGAAAAGTTAACCTTGGGACGGCTGGATATCCGCCGGGACTGGGGCTGGGCACCGGAGTATGTGGATGCGATGTGGCGGATGTTGCAGCAGAAGAAGCCAGATGACTACGTGGTCGCCACAGGAGAGGAGCATTCCCTTCAGCAGTTTGTGGCTGAGACGTTTCGCCAACTTGGGCTGGATTGGCGGAAACATGTGGTCTCCGATCGAAAGTTGTTCCGGCCATCCGACATCGAGCGAAGTTGCGGCAACGCCTCTAAAGCGCGGCGCAAACTCGGGTTTAGAGCAAAAATCGGGCTCAAGAAAATAATTTCGGCCCTAATCCAGCTGGACCAGATTCGCCAATGATCAGCACTTCTCAAGCACAGGCGGAAAGGTTGGAATAGAACAACAGATTTATGGGTAATAATGCACTTAGGGCAAGCGTGAATCCCGTGTAGTGCGACTTTCGAGCCGACGATGTGCGCCACAGCTTGGCCGACATCAGCAAAGCCGCTTGAATAATTGGCTACTAGCCCACCCACCGTATTGACGAGGGTATGAAAGTAGCGGTGGAATGGCATGTGCAGAACCTGACAAAATCAACCATTCGGCATTGAAAGCGGATACGAATTTTTTTCGCAATCCTCTGACTAAAGTTTAATCGAAACAAATTGCGGATGGCACGCGTATCTAGTAATTTTGCAAGGTGTTTGAAAGGGGCTAAAATTGGTACGAACTAAAACCTAAGTTATATAGAAATGTCTCAATCACACCCTACAATAAGCCACAAGGTTTCTTCGATACGAGCTTATGGGTAAGTTTTACTAACTTAAAGACTGGAAAATAGAAATGGCAAAAATACAAGTTGGTGGTGCTGGTGGGGCGCCTTCGAATGGATTTATTAAGTCTCTCAGAGAGTCTGGCAGAGGTGATTACCTGATTGGGATGTCATCCGGTGTTTCAGACCTTTTTCTTGCAAACGTTGACGAAAAGTATCCGATTCCAGAGGCATCAGATTCATCCTATAGCGATGTACTATTAAGGATACTTTCGAAAACAAGGCCGGATTTAATCCATCTGCAAAACGATTACGAAGTTAGGGCTGTTTCTCGCCTTCGTGATCAAGTTGAAGCCTTGGGGGTAAAACATTATTTGCCCGCAGCCGAGACGGTTGAAAATTGTGTTGATAAGGGAAAATCATATCAAATTTGACAGAGTTCCGGACTGCCCGTGCCAAAAACACCTTTTAATTGTAATCACTGTCTAGACGAATAAAAATAATTTTATTAATATAAAAAACAAAGCTCTAGTAACACCATTTACACAAAAGCAAAAGATTTGCATAAAAGTATTTAAAAAATAGCTTATGAGAAATCCGAAGATACGAGTTCTTGTTTTTCCAGCAGGCACGGAAACTGGAATGGAAATCCAGCGAAGCTTGGCATTTTGTAAAGAAGTAAGCCTAGTTGGCGCAACAAACGGTTCATGCAATCATGGCAAATATGTTTTTCAAAAGTGCTACAAAATTCAAGATGTTCGATCAAATGGGTGGCTCGATGAGTTAAATAAAATAATTAGAAAAGAACAAATCGACTTCGTCTTCCCTGCGCATGCTTACGTTGTCGAGTCTTTGTCAAAGGTGCGCGACAGACTTTCAGCAAAGCTTATCGCAGCATCCGAGCAGGCTATTCTTGTCACCCGATCCAAATATCAAACAATACAATTATTAAAAGATATAATCCCCACGCCAGATATTTATACTAGTGCTCACGAGATTCCTTCTTTCCCCGTTTTCGTGAAGCCTGACAACTCGTATGGCTCGCAAGGCGCGTGTGAGGCACGTTCGTTAGATGAACTAAATGTCGTATTAAAATATGCATCTAAGCCTATTATTCAGCAATTTCTACCAGGTTCTGAATTAACCTGTGATTGCCTCTCGGACGTTGAAGGGCGCCTTCTTTTCGCCGGTGCGCGGTTTAGGCGCCGCATCAGAATGGGGACCTCAATGCATTCCGAGTTTGTTCCTCCAAAAGAAAATCAGCTTTTTATTTCATATGCTCAAAAAATATCTGAGCGTATCGGTATATCCGGCCCCTGGTTTTTCCAAATGAGGGCAGACCAAAAAGGGAATTATAGACTTTTAGAAGTAGAGGCTCGCATTGCTGGAACCATGTGTCTTAATCGTGTCATGGGTGTAAACTTTGCACTTTTAAGCATTTTTACTTTTGCTGGTCGACCATTCGAAATTCGACCAAACAAGGGCAAAGTCGTAGTTGATAGAGCTTTAATAAATCGATACCACCACAATTATAATTATAAAACTGTCTATATCGATTTAGATGATACGCTTGTTGTCCACGGCAAGGTGAATGTATTGCTTGCCGGTTTTATTTATCAAGCAATTAACGAAGGCAAGAAAGTTGTTCTGATTTCAAAAAGCCTAGAAAAAAATAAGCTTAAATTTCTCAAACGGCACCGGCTGCATGGGTTATTCGACAAAGTTGTCTGGCTTGACGAGAATATATCCAAGGCAAGTGTAATAAAGGAAAAGAAAGCTATCTTCATAGACGACAGCTTCAGCCAGCGAATGGAAGTAGAGAAAAATTGCAAAATACCCACCTTTGACCCTTCGATGGTCGAAATTCTATTAAGTGCTAAATCTTAGTGAAAGCACAAACTGGAACATTAATATATAAACGTTTAAGTTCGAATGGGTTGTGGCGTAGCCACGCAATGGCCCCAACACCAATTATGCTAAACGATGACGTAATTAGAATCTACATTGGTGGCTGGGACGAAAAACGCATTTCCCGAATTTGGTATATTGATGTATCAGCCAATAATCCTGCTCAGCTAATTAAGGTTAGCGACCGCCCGGTACTAGATATTGGTGATGCGGGTACATTCGATGATAATGGAGTTTTTCCTGGCCATGTCTACAAGCATAAAGGAAAGTTTTTTCTCTACTACACCGGATTTCAATTAGGTCATCGTGTTAGATACTTCAATTTCGGTGGTCTGGCTGTAAGCGATGATGGGGAAAACTTTGCGCGCGTGAGCAAGACCCCGGTGCTAGACCGCTCAGACGAGGGGATATCAGTTCGGGCAGGTCAATCGGTGATCTGGGAGAATGATAGGTTCAAAAGTTGCTATTCAGCCGGCGGCAGTTGGATGCGTGTCGGCGGTGAAACTCGGCCCGTCTATGATGTCTATTACCAAGAATCCTTGTCTGCAACAGATTGGGCAAAGAAGGGAACAAAGATTATTGAATGCAACCCCTCCGTTGAGCACGGGCTGGGGCGGCCGCAGCTGGTAAAAGCTCATGAAAAATACTATGTATTCTACACCCGGCGTATGCTCGACATGAAATACCACATGGGGGCAGCAATTTCAAACGACTGCATCTCTTGGCATAGGGTTGATCATCAAGTGGCTGTTGCCCACAACAAAAAAGGGTTTGACGATGAGATGGTGTATTTTCCATCTGTGCTTGAGCGAGAAGGGCGTTTTTATTTATTTTATTCTGGCAACAGCTTTGGTGAAGGCGGGCTTGGCTATATCTCGATCAACATTTTTTAGCGAAATGCGCCTCCACACCGTAAGTAACAGAGAATATGAAATCCAACGCAAAAACTATGCTTCGGTTTTTGATACACCTGCTTTCGCACAGCATAACAGAGACAAGTGCGACCAAGTCATTTATGGCTTCTTTTCTGATTCTAAACTTCGACTCGGCCTGGTGGCTGGAATTAAGGACGGGTGGGTAAAAGCACCTTTCTCAGCGCCATATGCTTGTTTCAGCTGGATATCTAACGCGCCTCGTATCGCTGATTTTCAAGAAGCTGTGGTTGCCTTGGTAAGTTGGGCCCGTGAAAAAAACCTCTTGGGTATCAGCGTTACTCTTCCCCCATTCATTTATGGCGAAGATGTAATCAGCAAAACCTCAGTTGCATTGCTCAATGCAAAATTTGCTTTGCAAAAAATTGATCTAAATTTTGCATACAGCCTTGCTGCCCATGACGATCGTTATGCTGAGGTTATTGATATCAAGGCGCGCCAAAAACTTCGTGCATCGCAGAAAAATAACCTTAAGCTTTTTAAGGCTGAAACAAAAGAAGAACTCGTAGAGGCGTATAATATCATAAAGCGAAATCGCGAATACCGGGGGTTTCCCCTTAAAATGTCATTAGAGGACATAGCCCAGACGATGGAGCTTGTCCCTTCAGATGCATTTGTCCTTCGAAGAAGTGATGGATATAGTATTGCAGCTGCTATTTGCTTTCGTACTCAACCACATATTGTCCAAGTAGTTTATTGGGGGAATCTTCCTGAGGAGGCTAATTTGAACCCAATGAACAATCTAGCTTGGCAGTTATTTGACTTTTATACTCGAGAGGGCTTAAAGATTGTAGACACCGGACCCTCAACAGATGGGGGAGTTCCCAACATCGGATTAAGTGACTTCAAGCAATCAATTGGCTGCACGGCTTCCAATAAAATGACCTTCAGTCTTTTACTTATTTAAATTTAAAAATCGTACGTAATTTTAAAAAAATGCGCTTAAAACATTGTCGAATTCTTGAGTTTCCAAAAATAACTGATCCACGAGGAAACCTGACATTCGTCGAAGGACATAACCACATCCCCTTTAATATAAAAAGAGTTTACTACATGTATGATGTTCCTGGCGGCGCCGATCGTGGAGCGCATGCTCATAAAAATCTACATCAAGTCATTATTGCTATGTCAGGAAGCTTTGACGTGGTCCTCGACGACGGGTTCAAAAAAAAGCGTTTTCACCTCAATCGCTCATATTTTGGTCTTTACATTTGCCCCATGATGTGGCGTCTTATGGAAAACTTTTCTTCAGGTTCAGTTTGCTTAGTTCTGGCATCGAATCTTTACGATGAAAACGATTACTATCATGATTACAAAATATTTCAAAAAGATGTTTATAAAACAAGAAATATTTAAATTTACAAAATATATCTAACAAATGAAAAGTGAAATAAATTTCAATATCCCTTTTCTCGACCTCCGCTCAAATTACTTGGAGTGCAAGACTGAATTCGATTCAGCTTATTATCGGGTTATGAGCTCCGGGAGAGTTCTTTTAGGGCAGGAAACAGAGGCCCTTGAAGAAGAGTTTGCTAATTTTTGCGGTACTCTTTACTGCGTGGCTGTTGGCAATGGCTTAGACGCTCTTCAATTAATTTTAAGTGCTTGGAATATCGGGCCAGGAGATGAAGTGATTGTACCTGCACATACTTTCATCGCATCCTGGTTGGCAGTATCAAATGTGGGTGCCACGCCTGTCCCCGTGGAAATTGATCCTTCAACCTACAACATGGATTCCAAGAAAATCGAGTCCTCCATAACCAAAAAGACCAAAGTTATCATGCCTGTCCACTTATATGGCCAACCGGCTGACATGGATCCAATTCTTAAAATCGCAAAAAAATACAAATTAAAAGTCGTTGAAGATAATGCTCAAGCTCATGGAGCGTGCTACAAGGGGAAAAGAACCGGGGGCCTTGCCGATGCGGCCGCCACAAGTTTTTACCCCGGGAAAAACTTAGGAGCTTTTGGAGATGCCGGTGCTGTTACCACTAATGATGTGCAGCTGGCAAAAAGAATTCGCAAAATGAGAAACTACGGGTCTGAGAAAAAATACATCCATGAAGTCCAGGGAACAAATAGCCGAATAGACGAATTACAGGCGGCATTTCTACGGATCAAACTAAAGCATTTAAATAAATGGAACAAACGCAGAAGTAAAATAGCAGATTTTTATTTAAGAAAACTAAAAATGCACGCTTCAAAATTGACTTTACCTAGTGTCCCTAGATTTGCGAAACCAGTCTGGCATCTTTTCGTAATCCGTTTAAATGAAAGAAATAAGCTGCAAAAAATATTAGCCAAGAAAAAAATAGAAACTATAATTCATTATCCATTTTTACCTCAAAAACAAAAAGTTTTTCGAAATAAAACGTTCCCAAAAAACACCTTGTCTCAGAAAGTTACATCGGAAATTATTAGTTTGCCAATCGGGCCTAACCAATCGCTTAAAACTTCAAGCAAAGTCGTCAAGGCGATTTCAGAGTTTTTTTCAACATGAACCAGTTAGTCACTTTCGTTATCTGCGCATACAACGAACCTGAACTCTTGCAAAGAGCCATGGAATCTATCTTAAAACAAACTTATCGTCCGCTTGAAATAATCGTATCTGATGATAACTCACCCAATCTTCTTGAAGAAACTGCATCGAAGTATAAAAATATTTCAAATGTAAATATTGTTTATACACGAAATAATCGAAACTTGCGCCCTTATTGGAACAATCACTCAACAAGGCGTCTGATTCGCGGTCGTTTTGTTATGTACATGCCGCACGACGACTTTTTGCTTGATTCCGCATTTGTTGAAACTTCGGTCAAAATCATGACATCTCAAGAAAATTGCCATGTAGTAATCGCTAATTCATTGCTGGAAGATACGAAAAACTTAATGATGGATGATGACACTCAGGAAATAAGGATGATAAATGGCAACAAATTTCTCATGAAGAATTTATGGGAAAAACTACATCCCTCTTATTCGGCTGTTATTTTTGACAATCATAAACTTCTTCAAAAAAAATACGATTCATTCACTTTGGGTGAAAATGAGATGAAAAAAATGAATTTGGAACCAGATGAGTGGTTTTTGTCGATTGTCCTTTGTGCAGAGGATTCTGAAGTGGCTATTTCAGGAAGACCAGTTTCTGTGCGCGGTAATCCGGCCAATTCTTTTAGCAAGTCCGAATACTGGGGCGCCAAGTGGCGGGAATGTTGCTTTCTCCCTCAATATCAAATTATAAAATACTTCAAACAAAAAAACAAAAACCAGGAAGCAAAGGCTTTTGAAAATATGCTCGAAGGCAAATACTCTCTTCCAAAGATAAATTGGCAGATTCTTGCATATTTAAATTTTGAATTGAATGCTATAAAACTAATGGTATGGCCGATTCTAAAGGCAAAATATTTTATACGAACTCGGGGATTAAATATATAAATAAAAGCAGATGTGCAATTAGGGATCTTGACTTCAAAAATTGTTTATCAAAATGCAAAAAGACAGAAAGAATTGATGATCATGAGTCTCTTCAAGAAGTTTGATGTATTGATCTGTCAAATATGCAAACTGGGTCACACGAACCCATTTCTTACGGAGAAGACAACAGGGCTTTTTGTACGAGTCTAAATCAACTGGTGATTTCGATATAATTAATAATTCATTTTTCTGATCGGATAAAAGACTTTCTGAGTTATAGATTGATATGGCGTATTACCTCCAAAATAAGTATTAATAATGTAATAGATTACGCAACTGGTAACGGCAGATTTGCGCATGCCTCCCTTGCGGCTTTTAGAGGCGCAAATGTTACGGCGGTTGATTATCAACCCTCTCTGCCCCCTAGCTTGATTAAGTATGCTAATGGGAAAAACCCTCGCATTGAGTATAAACAAATAACTGATACATAGCATCGGAATAAGAAATATGATTTAATTATACTCAGCCATGTGCTAGAGCACACTCATCACCCTGTTGAGCTTATTAAGTTCCCTTTTAATTTACTTACTACTGAAGGCATTATATATATCGAAGTTCCAAATTTGAAATCAGGTTGTGCAAAAATCTTCGGCAAGTATTGGAAGGGATATTATGTTCCACGACATATCTTTCATTTTACTAAAGAATCGTTAAATGAAATTCTTCGCTTGGCTGGTTTGTATGAAGATATTACTGACATAAAAATGCCGCTTATGGGCAATACCTTTTCTATTTTACTGGTTTTAACAAAACTAATATATCTGTCCGGTTTGTGGGTGTTTTATTACATCCACTTCAAATCTTACTTGGTTTACTTTTCGGAGGCTCTACAGCCTTGTCTGCAAGGTGCCGCCGTAAAATATTTTAAGGCCTTGTGTGTATTTAATTAATAAGTCTAATAAAAAAAGCTGCCTCCTTCAACGGTCGCTCACGCAGTAATGGAGTTGCAGCCTGCAATTGTGAAGGGGGGTGCTGTCGTTGCCCTCTCTTTAATTATTTATCAGCTTCGAATCCCACTGCCACAGGCTTATAGCGCTCTCGGGAAGCAAATTATGTTTTTGCTGAGCAATCAAATCTATTCAACGCCGACAGTTTTGTTAAAGTGAAGGCATGGTGCGTGTAGCTGATTATATTGTTGGCAGACTAGCTGAACACGGCATTGGCCATGTCTTCATAGTGACGGGTGGCGCTTCGATGCACCTTAATGATGCCTTCGGACGAGAATCAAGGATCAAGAGGGTTTTCTGTCATCACGAACAGTCATGCGCGATGGCTGCGGAGTCGTATTTCAGGGTTTCCAGCCGAATGGCGGCAGTGAATGTGACGGCCGGTCCCGGAGCCACCAACGCGATCACTGGAGTCTACGGAGCTTATGTAGACTCAATGGCAATGATCGTTCTCTCCGGACAATCCAAACGTGAAACCTTGGTGAATTCGACCAGGCTTCCATTGCGGCAACTCGGCGATCAGGAGGTAAACATTGTGGAGATGGTGAAGGGAATCACCAAATACGCTGTGCTGGTCGATGATCCATCGACCATACGCTATCACTTGGAAAAAGCTCTTTACCTAGCTAACCACGGTAGACTCGGTCCCGTCTGGTTGGATATCCCCATCGATGTACAGGCTGCCCAGATTGACCCGACAAACTTGAGGGGATTCCAGCCGTCTTCGGATGAGCAAGGCCCGGATTTCTCCTCCTTAAAGAAAGATCAACTCCGGCAACTACTCGACCGGATGAAAAGCGCCCAACGACCGGTCATCTACGCGGGGTCTGGGGTGAGACTTTCTGAGCAGGAGGGTCTTCTGCTAAAACTGGCGGAGCGCCTGGGCGTCCCCTTGGTTGCGGCCTGGAACTCCTACGATCTTCTTCCTAACGACCACCCTTGCTACGCCGGCCGGCCGGGCTCGGTGGGAGATCGGGCAGGCAACTTCACCGTGCAAAACAGCGACTTTCTCCTGATCCTCGGCTGCCGGCTGAATATCCGGCTGATCTCCTACAACTGGAAAAACTTCGCCCCGGGGGCCTTCAAGGTGATGGTGGATGTTGACGAAGCAGAGATGAAAAAACCCACCTTGTCGATCGACCTTCCCATCCATGCTAACCTCCGGGACTTTCTTCCCGCCATGGACAAGCTGTCCCGCGACTGGGTGCCCTATCATTCCGAATGGCTGGCTTGGTGCCGGGTAAGGGTGAATCGTTACAAGGTTGTCTTGCCAGAATATTGGCAGTTGAAGGAAAAGGTAAACCCCTACTGCTTTATGGAGAGGCTTTCCGACGCGTTGCGAGATGAAGAGGTGGTGGTTTGCGGAGACGGCACGGCCTGCGTCACGGCTTTTCAGACTATCCGCATCCGGCCGGGCATGAGACTTTTTCACAATTCCGGCTGTGCATCCATGGGGTATGATGTGCCAGCCTCGATTGGTGCTGCCGTGGCCCTTCCCAAAAAAGAGCGAATCATCTGCTTAGCGGGGGACGGTAGCCTGATGATGAACCTGCAGGAGCTGCAGACGGTTTCGGGGCTGAAGCTGCCTATAAAAATCTTCATTTTGAATAATGCCGGATATCACTCCATCCGCCAAACACAGCGCAACTTTTTCCCGGACAACGTCGTGGGTTGCGGCGAGGATTCCGGTTTGAGCTTTCCAGATTTCGAAAAAGTGGCGGGGGCCTTCACCCTGCCTTTCCGCCGGCTTCAAAAGCACGAGGAACTGGAAGATGCCATACGATGGGCTCTGACGATCCGCGGACCGGTACTGTGTGAAGTGATGCTGGATCTGGCTCAGGGCTTTGCCCCCAAGCTTTCCTCCCGTAAGCTGGAAGATGGCCGGATGGAAACCGCCCCGCTGGAAGATATGTTTCCATTCTTAAGTCGTGAGGAATTGGCTGAAAATCTGATCGAGAGTTGCTAGATATACAAATCAATATGCAAAATTCCAAGACCCCCCGCACAGCTTTGGTGACAGGTGCCTCCCGTGGCATTGGGCGGGCGGTGGCAGAAGAGTTGCGGTGTCGGGGGGATCTGGTTTTGACCCCGACAAGGAAGGAGCTCGACCTAGCTGATCCCGCGGCGGTTCTTTCCTGGGCGCAAAAGTGTCCCGAGCCGGTGGACATTTTGGTGAACAATGCCGGAGAAAATCCCATCGGACCGCTGGCGGACGTGGGGCTAGAAACCTGGCAACGAATCCTTACCGTGAACCTTACCGCACCGATGATCCTCATACAGCATCTGGGGAGGGGCATGGTTTCCCGCGGGTGGGGCCGGATCGTCAATATCAGCTCCTGCTATAGTCTGGTGACTCGGAGTGGCCGGGCCCCGTACGGGGCGACTAAGGCGGCGCTCAACAGCCTGACGCGAAGCGCGGCTATAGAGTTTGGAAGACATGGGGTGCTGGTGAACGCGGTTTTGCCCGGTTTCGTCGAAACGGAGATGACGCACCGAAACAACACACCTGACCAGCTCGAGGCCTTAGTCTCCCAAGTGCCCTTGGGAAGACTCGCCCAGCCTCCGGAAATTGCCAAATTTGTGGCCTTTTTGACGTCTCCCGCCAATACCTACATTGCCGGACAGACGCTGGTCATCGATGGGGGGTTTATGCTTCAATAATGACTGTGAAAAACCTCGAGCCTTTGCCCATCCGATCAGGGCAGGGTAATTATTGTGTGGAATTTTTGGATTCCCTCAATGCCTTAGCGGAAGGCCTCAGACGAATCCCAAATGCTGTAACGATTATCGACCGCAAAGTTGCATCCACCTATGCCCAGAAGCTGGCTCCCGCCCTTCAGGATGGACCGGTGTTGGAAGTCGACGCTACCGAGGAGCAAAAGACCCCTTCTGGGGTTTTGGCTGCATGGGAGTTTTTTCAAAAATCGAACGCCACCAAATCGACCCAGCTGATTGTCATCGGGGGGGGCATTATTCAGGACATCGCCCAGTTTGCCGCGCATAATTATTACCGGGGGATCCGCTGGCATTTTGCCCCAACGACCCTTCTAGCGCAGGCGGACAGCTGCATCGGAGGAAAATGCGGAATCAATCTGGGACCCTATAAGAATCAGCTAGGGGTATTTCATTCGCCGAGCCAAATCTGGATCTGTCTGGACTTTCTCAAGACTCTTTCCGATGTGGACCTCTGTTCAGGTTATGGCGAGATCCTAAAGCTCCATCTCACCCGCTCCTCGCCGGACTGGTTTTTGGATCTGGCCGCCACTGTGAACCAAGGTGGCTGGCGCAATGCCCAAATGGGCCGATTTATCCGGCAAAGCCTCGAAATCAAACGAGGGGTAATCGAAGAGGATGAGTATGAGCAGGATCTACGGAGAATCCTAAATTACGGCCATACTTTTGGTCATGCCCTGGAGTCCATTACCCGACATGAAATCCCTCATGGAATTGCCGTGGCTTGGGGTATCGACCTTGCCAACTTCATTGCCTCGCAAACCAAACTGATCCCGCAAAAGCACTTTGAGGAAGTCCATAATTTCATCCAGAAGCATTTTCAATGGAAACTCAGGCAGCCGGTGGTCGCCGAGGATCTCATCCATGCCGTTCGTAGGGATAAAAAAGTAGAGAATGAAAAAGTGAATCTTATCCTGGCCGAAAACATCGGTTCTTTGCGGATTGCTCCGTTTCCATTCGGCCAGAAACTATCCTCATTGGTGGAGGAATATTTGAAAACTTATCATGTCATTCATTGGGATTGATCTTGGCGCTAGTTTCATTAAGGCGGCATGGCTGAATACGGACAAAAACCTTGTAGAAGATGTGATTCGGGAGCCTTTCCCGCCTTTTCTTTCAAGCCTTGCCCCAGGTCAGAAAGAGGTTGAGACGGGGGAAATTCTTCAGGTCGTACAGAAGCTGCTGAAAAAGTTTTTAGAAGAGCGGGGTGGTTGTGATGGCCTTTTGCTTTGTGGACAAATGCACGGTTTTGTTCTGATGAGTCCTGATGGCAAGAAATTCAATAACTTTATATCCTGGCAAGATACCCGTTGCCTCAGGCCTTGCGATGCGTCTGATTCTTTTTTCAGCCAGACAGAAAAAAGGCTTGGTAGTCACCTCATTTCCGCGCTTGGAAACGAGCTGCGCCCCGGCCTACCGTTAACCACGCTATTTACGCTTAAAATCGCTGGTCAACTACCTGCCGGCTGGATGCCGGTCGCATTACCTGACTTTGTAGCTGCCCAAATCACCGGGTCACCGGCGACCACCCACCCAAGTAACGCCGCAGCACATGGCCTGCTGAATGTGGCTTCCGGAGAGTGGTCGGAAGAGGCGCGGCAACGACTGGGGTTGGAGGAGGTGCCCTTGCCAACGATTAGGCAATTCAATGAACCTGCGGGAATAATAAAATCAAAAGAATCGTCTTTTCCGGTTTATACTCCGGTGGGTGATCAGCAGGCTGCCCTCCTAGGCTCAGGTCTTTTAAGTAGGGAAGTTTCGCTAAATATCGCCACCGGCTCTCAAGTCAGCTGTATTTCATCTTCTTTTGTTCACGGGAATTGGCAGTTGCGCCCTTATTTTGGAGGAAAGTGGCTTAGAACTGTCACCCATCTTCCTGCAGGTCGGGCATTGAATATGATCGCCTCCCTTTTGGGGGAGTTGGCAACGGAACAAGGGACCCCGCTTCGAAAACCTTGGGAGAGTATTAGCAAACTTGCCGCCCGGGCGAATCCCAAAAAACTACATGTCGATTTAAGTTTTTTCCCGTCATCCGTAGGCAGGGAAGGAGCTTTTGCGCACATTACAGAAGAGGAGCTGAACGTAGGATCGATTTTTCGCGCCGCTTTTCGCTCGATGGCGGGAAATTATCTCTCAGCTGCCAAGACGGTTGCACCGGAGGGGTGGTCGAAGTTGGTTTTCTCCGGAGGACTGGCGATGAAAAGCCGCATTCTTCGGGAAGAAATAACGGACCTATTCGGATGCTCTCATCGGCTTTGCGATCAACCTGAAGACGCCTTGGCAGGTCTTTTGGTTATGGCTAAAAATATCCAAGGTCGTTCCGGGATCCTTTGAATTGAACAAACGAAGAAGCAAATGCGATGTGATCAGGACCATAGTTTTTGACTTGGACGGCACTCTGATTGATTCATACCCCGGAATACGAGCTTCCCTTAACTATGCCATCCGTTTTCCGGAATCAAAACTTTGCCTTCGTGGCTTGCGTAAGAAAATTGGACCCCCTATTTCCAAAATGGTCAATTCACTTTGGCCAAAACTAGATCAGAAAAGTTCCGAAAAAATTCTGCAAAGATTCAGGCGCCACTATGACCGGGAAGGTTGTCTCCGTAGTCGAATGTATCCAGGGGCAAGACAAATGCTGGCAGGGATAAAAAAAAGCGGAAAAAAGGCTTTTTTACTGACAAACAAGCCGGCTACGGCGACGAACAGGATCCTGCACCACTTGAAAATCAAAAGTTTTTTTGTAGAAGTAGTTTGTCCTGATAGTGTATCTCCCCCGCTCGGTCACAAAAAAGAGGGGGCTCTACTCTTAAGACAAAAGCACCGCCTAATTTCTGGCGAAACGTTGCTGGTCGGTGACAGCCAAGACGATATGGTTGCAGCAGGCGCGGCTGGATTCCAATTCGGGACAGCTCTTTATGGATATGGAGGCTTATCAAGAGATCCAGGGCGGAGTTACTTCCTGGTATTGAAAAGCCCACGCGACATTGTTAAACTTACAAGAAAGTTGTATAAATAAAATTTATGATTAACCGAGATTTTTTTAATGATTTATTCATCCTAGAAATGGCCAATAACCACTGGGGAAAACTGGATAGGGGGCTTAAAATTATTGAGCAGTTCTCTAAAGTGGTTCGCTTTAACAATGTGCGGGCCTCAATCAAGCTTCAGTTTAGGGATGTAGAGAACTTTATTCATAAAGATTTTCGGAATCGCCAGGACATAAGGTACATAAAAAAAACTATGGATACTCGTATGAACCGCAAAGATTTAGCAACCCTGGTAGAAGCAATTCGTGCTGGGGGATGCATTCCCAGCGCAACGCCTTTTGACGAGGCTTCAGTTGATTTATGTGAGGAAATGGAACTACCTTTTTTGAAGCTTGCAAGCTCAGATGTGAATGACTGGTTTTTAATTGAGCGGATGGCGAAAACAAAAAAACCAGTACTAGCTTCCTCCGGAGGGACTTCCGAAAAAGATCTAGACGACCTTGTAGCCTATTTTGAAAAAAGAGGAATTTCTCTTGGTTTAAATCACTGTGTATCCCTTTATCCGACACCCATGAATGATTTGCAGATGAACCAAATTGACTATCTGAAAGATAGGTATCCGGGCCATGTGATTGGCTTTTCAACTCATGAATATGAGGACTGGGAGGCAAGCTTGTCTATTGCTTATGCTAAAGGAGCTCGTACCTTTGAGCGGCATATCGATATTGAGGCGGATGGAAGACCTGTTTCGCCGTATTGTTCTTTGCCTCACCAAATCGATATTTGGTTCAAATGTTTCCAGAACATAAAAAAAATGTGCGGGAATCCGGGGAATAGTAAAAGGTGTTGCCCAAATGAGGAGGTTGAGTACTTGGATGCCCTAATTCGAGGAGTTTACGCGAAGCATGATTTGGAAAAAGGGGCTAAGATAAGTGTGGAGGATGTGTATTTGGCGATTCCTCTTCAAAAGGGCCAACTTTCAAGCCGTGAGTTCATGAGCGGCCAGATTCTGTTAAAAGACATAAAAAAAGATGAAGGAGTGAGGATCGATTCGGTAGACACTCCTTACGCAAAAAGCGTTCAACTTCAAAAGAGAATTCAGCATCGAGGCGTTTAGAAACACTAGATAGAAGATAAAACTTGCCCTTATTTTCCAAAGATAGTTTGGAGTATAAAGCAAACCCTAGGCAAAAATGATGAAACCGCTTTTGACGATCGGTATCCCAACCTACAACCGGCCAGACCACTTAAAGCGGCGTCTAGTTGATCTGGAAAAGTTAGGATATTTCAATCACCCCCACGTACAGATTATTATTCATGACAATAACTCCACTAATAAAGAGCACTGTCTAGTAATAAGAAATATCCAAAAGAGAGTTACAAACCTTGAATTAATCGAATCTGCGCCAAACATCGGTATGGTAAAAGGGTGCTATAAAATTCTATCTATCGCAAAAGGAGGCTGGATAACTCTGCTTGGTGACGATGATCCGATCGTCATGGACTGTTCTATCTTCTTAAAGCTAATCACAGCAAACAAGGGCAGAGACCATTTATTCTTCAAAACAAAAGAAAATGAAAATGGGAAATCAATCGAGATGGCATGGTTTCCAAAGCTGAAGACAGGAAGCTATGATACGAAAATGTTATGTGCGAAAGTCGGATTCACTACGCATTTTGCCTTTTTGGGTTCTCACTGTTTTCGAAACAAGAAGGGAATAGCCGAAATATGGATGAAATCTCATGCTCAATGCATGTTTTACGGGCACTGCATCATGCTTTTAGGGAACTATAAAAAATCATTTTATACAGGAAAAACAGTTGCAGCTTGGAATTCAGGAAATGAAAGAATCTCTAATCAACTCAACATATTAAGACATCTGGAACTCCGGAATCTGTTCAAACATCCGCCATCAAAAGCGATCCGAGAGTTTACACGCCTCAACCCATTTGAAGTAGTAAAGCAAGGTCGTTTCCCCCTGCTTAACCACGTAATACATCCAGAAATTAAATTTATTAATGATTACGAACGACTGCCTAAAGCAAGAAGGATAACACTTAAAAAAGTCAGCACAATGTCATTCAATCCGCTCAGCAAAATATTGATCCTTGGTAAGAAGATAAATGATAGAGCAAATTCCTCTTGTATCTTTATCAACAAATTTACTGCCAAAAAGTACCACTATAATGCCTCTATTGTCTTTCAAATTGGACCTTGGGTTGGAACTGCCGAAATATCACGAATTATTGCAAAGCTGCAATTGCTCGGGCCCATCAATCTTAATGACTCCGAGGTCAGTGATATTTCTCTTGTCCGAGGATATTGCAAGCCAAGAAAGCTTCTTCGGATAATATTAGATTATTCATTATTAATGTATTCGATCTTGTTGTATGGCGCCGAAGGCTTAGATCGGCGTAAGATAATCATTAATCATTTCACAAGGCCTAGAAAGGGTTTGTATGCAGCTATCAATGCAATCGAAAGATTTCTTAGAAAAACGGCGAAGGAAATACTTTCTCAACAAATCTACTATAAAACTAAGAAAGTTGTTTTCGGTGTTAAACACTTCAAGCGGAAAAAGAAGTTACTGATAAGCAAAGTTTCTCAATCCGAATTCTAAGAGCTAGGTCCGGTCCTTATCAGCTAAACCCTCCCCTGGAACTCAGGAAAGTCCGAGTCCTTATCTCGGTGCATCTTCACACGGAAGATGTGTTGGCAATGATCGAGTGTTCAAGTTCCAACAAAAAAGCTACCAGTACGCTCCATTCTCCATGAGGTTGAAGTTACTTGGTCTCTCACTGTTAACCGGTCGAATCCAGTGGTCGTTATAAAACCCGCGGTCGTCAAATCGGCCTCCGCGAATTCCGAAAAGTAAATTAAGCGTACCGCCCAAATGGAGACCAATTTTTCCCAACCTTTTGGCATGGGCCGCTAGGGGCAGGGACCAGGCGCCGGCCCCGATAATCGCCACATCAAACTCCTGCTTGGTCATGGCCTTTTTCAGTTCCTCAACCCCTTCGAACCAGTCCCGATGCACGGGCGGGACCATGTAGGGCAGCTGTGGGCACGGCACAAAACGGCAGGACCGCGCGGCCTCCGCCAGACGATCTGGCTCCACCCCGTGGAATACGCTCAGCACTGACAACTTTGAAAGCTGGGATTTGATGGTCTCACAAAAGGGGCTGACCACCAGCCATCTGAGCTCCGCCAAAGGGCGGAGCCACGGGGCGCCTACTGGCTCCAGCCCAACAAAACTGCCACGCACAGCTTTCGGTAGATCACGGTTCAAAAAGGCCTGCTCGTAGGCTTCGAGAAAAGAGCCAGGTGGTTGCCACTGGGCGACAAAATCCAGCTCCCGAACCGCGTCGCGGTACACTCCGGCCCAGCGTTGGTAAATATCCCGGCGGACAGGAAAAACCCCGGCGGTGTGGAAGAGACGTTCCGCCGGGCGGGCCCAGCTGGAGTTCCGCGGCCAAGGCAAATGAATGTACCGATCCAGATACTCCAAAGCCAGAAGCTCACAAGTGCCCACCTTGCCGATGGCACTAGGCTCGTGCCGTGCCAGCGCGCCGGCAATCCACTCATGACTTTGTGCCTCGTTCAAGTTGAAGCCCCGCCGGTTGCAATGCCGCTGCCAGAGAAGTCCAGTCAGTCGGTTGAAATGAGGAAGGGTCACGTTTTGAGAATAAGATAAAGATGAGGCTGAAGAAAGGCGGGGATTGTGAGTTGTCTTTGAACTACGATCAAGCATATGCGCCGAAAAGATTAGCGGAATTATCGACGCCAACTGACAGGTGTTATCCGAGTTATTCTCCCGGAAGCTTATTTCTTTTAGCTAGCCTCCATTTGGTAAAGCCAAAAAACCAGCGGCGTTGCGCCACAGGTTTTTTGGGGTGTTTAAAGATCTGACTAAAAAAAGTGAGTAACTCATTCATGTCGTATGCTGAGTTAGGCACATTCTTATAGAAGGGTGTGGCTTGAACGTATTTGGCGTAGAGTTCGGGGGTGTCCTCTACATGGAGGACGTATTCAGCCATTTCGTGATCAGATGAGAAATCATCCCGGCAGATAAAACTTTCCGGATTAAAATACTCCTTTACCCGTGGATCACCCCAGTAGATTGGAATCGTGTTCACATGGAGTGGATCGACCAGTTTCTCTGTGCACCAACCCGCGCGGCGAGTGTTTTCGAAGGCGATGTTGAAGCGGTAGCTAGCGAGCCAATCAACTTTGACCTGATAACGGTCACCAGGAGGTAACCGGTACCCAGTATTGTTCATGGCTCGGCCGGCTGAATCTACTTTGCGAAGACTGTTAAGAGCGTGAAAAAACTGCTCGCGCCGACGTACGGTTCGGTCGACATAAGCGCAGAGCAGGGAGCAGAAGTGTGGTTTCGATTTCCGAATCTTCACGGGATCAGGGACGGAAGTCCGAACTAACTTTTCCGGCCGACCGTCAAAGGCGTAGATGGGCAGGTAGGCGGAGCGGGGATCGTCGACCAAGACGGAGACGGCCGCATAGTCGCACTCCTTCCAGTTGGGCCAATATTTCTCCTGGGTGTGAAAAATCTTGGTGCAGTTGTAGAGGCGGTGACGGTGTCCAATATGAGAGAAGAAAAGAAAATCCGGAGTGTCGTCAAAAGTGAAGTCGTAGTGGGGGGAAAGTAGATCGAGAAAAAAAGCCCGACTCTGGGCGGGGAAATCGATGAAGTTAAGGGAGACCTTTGGTTTCATTTAGCAAAAAACTTTTTCGCGCAGGCAGTAAGATCCATCAAAGGGCGTCGAAAAGCCAGATGTTCCGCCAAAGCTGCCTGAGTCTGGGCCAGAGATTGCATATGGAGAGAATTTTTCAAAAGGCCTTCGATCTTTTTATGGGCTGAGGCAAGATCTGTGACAATCAGATCTGGAAGGAGAACTCCGGGCATAGCGAGTGAGTTCGCCCTGCCGAGGAATAGGCAGCCAGCTTGGATGGCTTCAAGCGCCCAATTTCCCCAACGGGTCTTCGGATCTGTTCGGATGGCAAACTCGCTCAAGGACATCAGCCGGATGTAAGCGGCTGCATCCCCAGATAAGGTCGTCATGGAACTGGGCTTATCACCAGGATGGGATTGCCAGCTGGCTCGGTCGACGACAGCGCCGCGGCGGTTGGTATCTCCACCTGCCGTCTCTTTGGCCAAATGTTTCCATGAAGCTGCCGACTGGAAGGTGAAGGGGAATTCCAACACATGGTTTTTGTTGTAAGGCCGTGCTCGGTAACGGCGGAAACAGTGATTTAGGTACAGATGGTATCCCTGAATGGGATCCACAAGGGACCTTTTATGAAGGGAGCCACCTGCTTCGACGGAGTAGTAGGCCCACATCGTCTTTTTTGATTTGGAAACTATGCGAGTCGGGATAGGAATATCCAGACCGATTACAAGATCGTAGTCATCCCACCGTATCTGATCGCAATTTACTGCGCCCATCGTTTCCTGCTCTTGTTGCCAGGTTTCGATCCGACGAAATGCAATCTCGGGGTTAGAATCCCCAGCAAACTTTTCCCTCCAAAGATAGGTTTCCGGTTCAGGTGTTTGGCGTACTACAAAATAGTCGGCATTGAGATCAGCCAGAAAGGACATGGGTCCAAGGTGCGCCGGCGCTGTCAGGACCGTTTGGCTCCAGCTTCTTCCCGCTCCCGGAAGATAAGCCCCTTGGTAAGCAGTTTGTTTGACTAGGGCGACTTTCCGAGAGCTCCAGAAATCTAGGCATGTATTGATTTCGGCATTCGATACGAGCTTTGGAGCGGCATGAATCTCAGCCCAATTCAGAAGAAAACGGGGCAAGATCAGACCCAGTTGTTCCCACTCTTGTCCAACATGCCATGGACCGTCATGGGACGAGGATGGATGGAGGGCCATGGGGTAGAACTCTAACGGATCTGTCGAAAACGGCGATAGGAAGAACACGATTCTAAGGGGATTTTGTGCTAGAAAAAGTAGCTATGAGACCGCTTCTTCGTCTTGTCCGCGGATGGTTGTACCGACGGTATCCCGCAATATCACGCGGCTGGTACCGCAAAAAGCTGGCGGGGTATGAGCGGAGATGGGGGCTAGAGGATCATGGTTTCACCAAGGAGGGGTTCTTCAGGGTATTTCATGAGAGGTTTATAGGCGGAAACAGGCCCGGTCGGGTATACGAGTTGGTTGCCGGAGATGGGCTTGTAGGAAGTTTAGGAGTTTGGCTTGAGGAGCTGGGCGATGGATGGAGCGTTGAGGCTTGGGAGCATCGGCCTTCCCCTTTGTTTTCGCTCACAAAAACGCGTCTTGAGGCCGAGATTCATGAAAGGCGCCTGACAAGATGGTCAGCGAAAGATAGAAAAAAAGATCTTGTTGGCGTAACAACAAGGGGGTCAAGGGAGGCTACCGGCGTTTGTAGGGAAATCCGCGCCAGTCAGATCCGGCCCCAATGGGTCGGCCTATGGAATCCGACCATGCGACCTGCCTGGTTTCAGCGAATGAGAAGTGCGGGCTATCAGCTAGTTTTGGTTTATCAACGGATGGAGTTTTACGTGAGTACAGAAACCCGCCGACAGATTACGGAAGACAGATGGCGGAAATAATTTCCAGCTTTAAAGAGCTCAGGGCATATCAGGAAGCTGTGAGGCTCCAAGAGATGGTTTTTGAGGAGAGCAAGCTTTGGCCGAAAGAGGAGCTTTATGCCCTTACCAGCCAAATACGAAGATCCTCACGAGCCATCGGTGCGGCCATGGCAGAGGCATGGGCCAAGAGGCGCTATCCAGCCCACTTTTTAAGTAAAATGACCGACGCCGATGCCGATGCCGAGCTTCAGGAAAGTCAGCATTGGATCGAGACAGCTTACGCCTCTGGCTACTTGAGTGGGGAATCCAAAGAGTCTTTCATCCTGCTCTCTCAAGAGATCGGAAGGTTGATTGGGGGGATGATGGCAAAACATGAGAGCTTATGCCGTTCCTCGTCCCCAGCGGAGAAAAAATGAGTATAGCTGTATTACAAAAGCAGTACTCTGGTATCGGTCTTCCGGCCTCCGGCTCCTAAAATGAACGTAGCCTTTCATTCTAACTCCATGTCTCTACGCGGTTCAGAGAATGCCCTTTGGGATTATGCAAACTTCAACGAAACGATTCTGGGGAACCATTCCGTGATTTGCCATCCAGCAGAACTCGAAAACGCTAAAAATCCTACCTTTGCGAAATGGAAAGCCAGATTCCCACTTGTTCCATATCGGACAAAGGCCGAACTAAGTTCGAAGCTTAGAGAGAGGGAGAGTGATGTCTTATATCAGATTAAACCAGGACCCTATGATGGATTTCTCGTTTCCGGGGTAAAGAATTGCATCCACTCGATGTTTTTGAGCGATGAATTTCACGGAGATTGTTTTGCCTATGTATCTTGCTGGGCCTCGAGAGTCATGACGGGGAGGGAGGAGTCGTTCGTCCCGCATTTTGTTCCGCAGTTGGAAAGCAAGGTAGGGCTAAGGGAGAACTTAGGTATTTCGACGAAGGCAAGAGTCTTTGGGCGTCATGGAGGCTGGGATACTTTTAACATTCCCTTTGTTCGAGAAGGAGTAGTTCGACATGCCCGACAAAATCCGGAGGATCACTTTGTGTTCCTGAATACGGAATCCATTCGCGAGACAGAAAATCTGGCCAATATCCACTATCTTCCGGCCACGGTAGATCCAGTGGAAAAGGCTAAATTCCTCGCCACTTGCGATGCGATGCTTCATGCCCGATGGCACGGGGAAACATTCGGTTTGGCCGTGGGAGAGTTCGCCGTCTTGGGAAAACCAGTGATCACTTTTGCGGGCTCCAGAGAAAGAGCTCATCTCGAGATGCTGGGCGGGCAGTCTTTGCAGTACCGCCATGCAGATGAATTGATAAAGATCTTAATGGATTTTCGACCTCATAGGACGCAGGGGACCGAGTACGAGAGATTTAACGACCCGAAGATTGTGATGGAATTATTTCAAAAAAAATTTCTATGCCTTTCTTGGACAAATGGGTGAAGCTAAGAAAAAAATAAACATGGTGCTCAAGTGAAAATACGCCAATTCCTTTTACACCTTGCGCGAAAGATCAGGCAAATGATAGGTTGGGAATGATTGGATTAATTAATCCAGTCCATGTAAAAAATGAAAAGCCGATTCTTCCCAGCCTGTGTTGCCTTTCTTGCGTTAGGGACAGGAATCTTTCTTTTGTGGCGTTGGATTTATTGGAGTAGGCATGGGTTTGAATTTACAGATGAAGGCCTGTATTTACTTGCAGCGCAAGATCCTTGGAAAAATATCCACTCGACTTTATTCGGCTTCCTTTTGCACCCGCTTTTTCTGCTTTCAAGATGCGATTTGGGTTTATACCGGGTGCTCTCTTTGGTGCTTTTAATCGGCGTAGCAGGAGCTCTTGCTATTTCTTACATTCGTTTTCTTCGATTTTCTCGAGGCTGGATTCAGCTTGCCTCTGTGATGGCAATTATTTCGGCGTCATTGCTTCTCTTCAGCGATGGACGGAGGACTCCGGGTTACGACTATCTAGTGCTTGCTGGAGCTCTTGTTGCTTGGGCGGGATATTTTTCAATCCGAAGTCTGGCCCTAGGAAGCATCGGAGGCTTCCTCCTTTTGTCTGCAGGGTTAATCATATGTGCATTCGGAAAGTGGGTGGTGGCGCTTTTGTTGCTGGGCACGTTTTTGATTTTATTGGGAACGAAAAAACTCCTCACCCCTCGTACGATCATCCTTTGGGGAGGCCTACTCTCCTTAGGGTTAGTAGGTTCGGTTTCCTGGATTGGAGTGGATGGAGTTAAAAAATCATTTTCAGAGGCTGGATGTATCGTGTGGGCACTCGGTTCCCACGGGACAAATCTGCTTCCATTTTATGGGGCAACACTATTGAACTTTGCCTATCGATGTTTTCGAGCTTTTCTATATGGAGCTCCTTTGCTGCTATTTTGTGCTTGGGCAGTCAAGGTCCCCAAGGTTCGTCTGAAGCTGGAAGGTTGGGCTTGGGTTTTCGCATGTGGCATTCTGATTGTTGGAGTAGGACTGGGGCTAACGAAAGCTGGTGCATCGAGCTTTTCCCGCGTGGGGAGCAACGTGGCAACGGAGTTATTCTGGTTGATAGCAACGGCCCTCATTTTCTGTGGCATAAAATTCTGGAAAACAATGTTGCGCCATGGAGTCGAGGGCGCCTTTCTAGTTGGAACCCCTTTTCTTTTGGGAGTCGGCACTGCGACAGCATTGGGGGATTACGCGGGGCATGGAGTGGTCTTTTTTGTCTTAGCAGGCATTGGAATTTGGGCTGCGCTTCTGCGGCGGGGGGCGAATCCTCGGATTGCGGAAGCCTTTCTTTGGGTTTCTGTATGTTTGAATTTCATTCGACTCGATAAATCTCTTCAAGATCAATTCAGGACCCAACCACCATGGACCTGTCATGAAGAATGGAAAATCACAGAGAATGGGCCCTTGGTCTATGTGGATAAGGATCAGGCAAAAAGTCTGCAAGTCATGCGAGAGAGTTTGGTTCGATTAGGCTTTCGTTCGGGGGATCCGATTATAGCGATTGGAGATTTGCCCGGGGCAGTTTATTTGTTGGGGGGGTGGTCGCCCGGGACTTGCTGGTATTTTGCCGGCACTTTGGGGCAGTTGCCGTACTGCAAAGCGGTCGTGAGCTTAGTTTCGAACGAAACCTTGCAGAAAAGCTTTTTTCTTTTTCGCGAAAACAGTCCACTTTACCCGGAAAGGGGAGAGATTCTTGGGTTGGCCGAGCAACCGAATCAACCCGATGAAGTGACCGCTCTGGTCATATTAGAGAGAGAGGAAACTCGTCTAGCGATTTGGCACCCGATGGCACGTAAGGCAAAGAAATTGTAATTTAGGCAAGCTAGGGTTGGATGGCGATTTGTTGGAGTGGGGCGAAGGGCGAAGCCCATAGGTAAAAGCAGAGATAGAATTTGATTCTAAGAAAACTATATACTAGTTATTAGCTTTTCTTGGATCTTCTTTTTAAGGATGGGGCCATTATTGTGCGTTGGCAGGGTTGGTGAAGCAGTTCAGGACAATCGGAAGAAGGGATTATCTCGTATTGGAGGAGGCGAGGCGAGAGAGTGCCGCCAGAACAGAGATGGCGAAAGCGAAATAAGAGTTTCGTTAATCTCATAAACAGGGATTTACGATATACGTCGGCTAGGGCGTTTTCGCTGTGGGAGCCGAGGCGTTTGGCGATGTCGTCCTGGTGCCAGGTGAAGATGCCAATGGGCTTGCGAATAGCGACAAGGTATAGGCCGATCTTCATTTGACGGCGGAACCAGACGTGATCGCCGACAACGCGGTAATCGTCAGGGTAGGGACAACGCTCCCAAATCTGGCGACGAAACAGGAACGAGCAGGTTTGGACAGGCATATGCCAATCCGCATCAATCGGACGAGGAACAGTGATCTGGTTGAAGAGGTAGAGGAAGTTGAGTTGTCCATCCAGCATGATGGTGGGGCCGAAAACGGCATCAGCTCCCGTTTGATCAAGCTTTTGAAGGGCTTGGGCTAGGCCCGCCCGGTCGTACTGCTCATCGGCATTGAGGTGGCCGAGGATACGGCCTCGTGCGGCAGCCATGCCTTTGTTGAGGGCATCGTACATTCCCTTGTCTGGGCCAAAAATTAACCGGATATCCTGCTGTTGCTTGAGATACTCCAGCGTGCCGTCGCTGCTGCCTCCATCCACGACGATATGTTCATAGCTTTGGCCCTGGAGGGCATGCCTGACTGAGCGAACGCACAGATCGATCCAGCGAGTTGAATTAAAAACCGGTGTTACGATGGAGATATCGCAAGCCGACATAAATAGTTAAGAGCTCTTTTTCAGAAAAGAGTCCATCGAATGACGATCCTGAGCCTTATAAAAAAACCAAGCGAGATAGATAAGATTTAAGCCACCCCAAAGGCCGAGCAGAATAAGGTAGTATTTGTCACACGGGCCCATCATGGGAAGGAGGCGCCAGAGGGCAAAAGCCGCAAGTACGAGCCATAGCGTGACCCAATGGAAGGTGAAGAAGCTGAAAAAGCGCAAGGGGGCAGAAGGAACAAAACCGCCGATCTTTGGAATATCGATCGGATAGAAGTAGAGATCTTCGATTTCGGATCCGACGAGTGTGCCTTTCCCCAAGGCCTTGTTCAAACGACCCTCGACAAAGCGAGCATGGATACGAGCGAAGTCTACAAAGTGGAGATAGAAACAGGACTGGGTTCCAGCGGTGATGACGAGCAGGGGAACAAGGGCCAGCGACACAGGGCTGTCCCAAAGAAGGCAGCCAATCACGAGAGCAAGAAATAGGTAGAGACCGTGGAAGAACTTTTTGTGGTAGGCGTACTGCATCTCGCGCATTCGACGAAGCTGATCCATCCAAAGGGCGATCTTTTGGTCGGTTTTTGGCATAGCTCCTTTATGCCCAGTGCACAGCCAAAGGACAACCTTGTGACTTTCCTGCAGTGGGCTTTTGGGAGAAGGTAGAAGCGTGAAGCCTGTAGAAAATAAACCAGATTCCCGCGTCCCAGGGATAGTTGGGGTAGGGCTTCTGCTGGCCTTGGCCTTAGGATTTGGGCTGGGCCAAAGATTCGGAGTGGGTGGGGTTGAGCCCGAAAGGTTGCCCGCCCCGTCAGCACCATCCCTTTTTCAGCTTCCATCCAAACTGGTGGTTTATCAGGAGGGGCCTGCGATTCCTGCTTTGTGGCTAGATACCTTTTCGAGTGGATTGGGAAACCCAAAGATAGATTTGCGGGTTTTAGAAAGGGGTTCAGACGGATCGTGGCCGTCAGATGGAGATGTGTACTTGATCAAGGCACGGACTTTCCAGCCTTTGAGCCAGATATTTTCTTGGGCTGATCTTACTGGACGAGTGCCCCTTGAAGGAATCAATCCTGTATTCCAAGGACAAGCCTTTGATCCCACGGGTATGCAAAGCCGCCCTTGGAGAATTAGCCCATGGTTTTTTATGAAAAAAGTGGCGCCTGGAACTCCTCACAAGGTGGCTTTGGCTGCTCCCGCGCGTTGGGCTGGAGAGCCCCAGTCTCTTTTTCCGAGCGATCTAGATCTGATGGGCGCAATGTGGCTTAAGTCGCAGGGCAAACCAATCAATCTGGGCGGCGAGACAACCCAGCAGATGGCACGACAGCAGGTCGAGGCGACCTTAAGCGGCAAGTTGGCTTTGGAGCAGGAGTGTTGGGACGGATTAAAGAGTGGGAACGTGCAGCTGAGTTATCTTCCTGCTTGGAGGCTAGTCTTAGATCCACAGGCGGGTGGGGGTCTGATCCGTTGGTCTGCGTTGCCTGCAGGTACGATTGTAGATTTTGAAGTGATGGGGGTAAGGGAGGAGTCTTCAAAAAAAGAGGTGGCGTTCCGTTTTTTGGAGTTTTTGTTAGCTGGGTCTCAGCAGTCGGCTCTGCTTGGGGCAACAGGTTATTTTCCCGTTCGATCGAAGGTAGGGGCGGAGTGGGTGGGATCGGCACTGATCATGCCCTCGGGAGCATGGTTTGACCGAAGCGAGTTTATCATGTGGCCGTATCCGAGAGTTGCGCTCACTCCTCCACAACCAACCTCTGAAACAAACGCGATTGTCCCTGCAAGTGGCGGGGAGCAGAAAAGTGAGTAAGTGGGAAAAATTCCGCTCCAAGATTCTGTCTGGTCAGTGCGACGGGAATATCGATTTTGCGGAATTGGTTAACTACCTCCGAAGGCGTGGTTTTGATCAGCAGACTCGGGGAAGTCATAACCTGTCCACTAAAAATGGGATCGATGCCTTAATCAATCTCCAATCTGACGGTTCCACGGCGAAACGCTATCAAGTGCGTCAAATTCGTGATATTCTCATGAGTATCAAATCGATCAACCCAAGGAGGCCGCCAATGAGTGAAAATAAGTACGAATCGATCATTTACTGGGACCAAGCGGATGGAATTTTTGTTGTAGAAGTTCCTGAGTTGGCTGGATGCAAAGCGCACGGATCAACCAAGCGAGAGGCCTTGGAAAGTGCAGAGCAGGCGGTGTCGCTTTGTTTGGAAACAGCGAGGAGCCAAGGCAGAGAGATCCCGAATCCAAAAGGGAAACTGGCTTTTGCCTAAACCAGAGGCCACGGCGGGGCGGGGCCTTATCGAAGCATGAACCTTAAAAACAAAGTTATTCTAATCACTGGTGCGGGGTCTGGGCTAGGGAAGGCCTTGGCTTTGGCGGCGGGGCAGGTTGGGGCGAAGGTGATTTGCGCGGGCAGGAGAAAGGACAAGATTCAGCAAACAGCTGATGAGGTGACAAAGGGCGGAGGTGTGGGCACGGCTGTGGAGATGGATGTAACGGATCTAAAATCGGTAGAGAAAGGGCTGAAGATGGCAGAGAAGGTTGGGCCGATTGATGTTTTGATCAACAACGCGGGAATCATCACCGGGATGAAGGCGGTGCAGGATCTGCCCGTAGAGGAGTGGGATCAAATTATGGCGACCAATGTACGGGGGCCGTATTTGCTGATTCGGGCAATTTTGCCTGGCATGATTCAGCGTGGATTTGGGCGGATTTTGAATATCAGTGCCCCGATCAAGCATTTGCCTAAGGCATCGGCGTACTGCGCCTCGAAGTGTGCTCTGGATTCGTTGACGAAGGCAGTGGGTTACGAATTGAAAGGGGTGGATGTTATCATCAACGCGGTGGAACCGCCGTTCCTAGACACCGAAATGCATAAGGGAGGAAAGAAGCCGGAGGAGGTGGTAGCTCCTATTATGGAGTTGGTTTCAGCGGAAACGGGTGGCCAGAGCGGGCGAATTGTGAAGCTTGCTTAAGCCTCTCCACGGAGGCGTAGGTTGTTTTTCGTTTTCCTCCGCACGTTTTTCGTAGGATAGTAATCCATGGCCATATCAAAGAATTCACACCTCTGGTGTTGCGAGGCGGATGTAGTTCAATTGGACGGTTTTGTCCTTGAGAAAATTCTCCCAAAAACAGGGTTGCTGTATCCCTTGGCAGAGATTTCCCTTATGGCGCTGGTAGTCGATCGCGTCAAACCGACCCATATTTTTGAGTGGGGAACGAACATAGGGAGCTCGGCAATGATTTTTCATCACATTACGGAATCCTTGGGATTGGACATTCCCATCCACACGTGGGATTTGCCTGAAGACGTTTCCCATGGCCAACATCCTGGAGACAATCACGGCAAACTGGCCAAAGGACTTGCACGAGTTCATTTTCATAGGGACGACGGATTGAGAGGGGCACTAGCCCAATATCAGATCGAGAAAAAAAGGGATCCCAAAACTCGCCCATTATTCTTTGTGGATGGGGATCATTCTTACAAAAGTGTTATTCGTGAAATCACCGGGCTGATTTCTATTCAGGAGGAATTTCATCTTCTGGCACATGATACTTTTAACCAAAAGCCGGACGTCAAGGGCCAGTCCAGGGAATCTTGGGTGGGATGCCCCACCGCTTTGGAATTAGCCGCACAAGATTACCGCTGGCTCAATGTGGGTTTTGGAAATCCCGGAATGGCCTATCTTTGGGGGAAGGGAAAGTCTTTAGCCCACTCTTCTTGGCGAGAGAAATGGCTGACTGGGATGGACCGCCTAGAAACTCGTCTTGAAAAATTCCTTTATAGGATGATGCGTAAGTTAAGAGGAAACTAAACTACTTAAAGCTCTTCTCTGCGATAAAGGCGGCTTGGCTGATTAGAGATTAGCTTAGCTCAGAAAGTTTTTTGTTAAGTCGCACGCGTATGACCGAAAAGTTCAATGTGTAGGCGGGGACAGAAGCGGAAGCCTTCTCGTTTGCAGATTTCGACAAGCCATGGGGAGCGGGTGGCGAGTGTTTTCACATCGATGCCCTCGGGCATGAGGAGGATTTGGTGTAAGGGGACAGGGGGCAAGCGGGAGAGGAGGTCTTTGATTTCGGCTAGATCGTTTTCGGATGAGACGACAAATTTTAATTGAAACGGATATTTTCGAATCCATTCGGAAATAACCTCAGGTTGTAGCCGGGTGGCCTCGTGTTTCTTAGCCCAAGCTGGATCCCGTTCGGGGGGAGGCGTGGAGTTGGATAGCTTGGGGCTGATTGAGGCCAAATCGCAGGGGATGCCGTTTGGAGGAATAGTGCCGGCAGTTTCGATTGTGATGTGCTTTTTCTGTTTTTTTAGAACGGTCGCAAGTTCGGGAAGATCGGGGGCAATCATGGGTTCTCCACCTGTGAGAACGATGTGATTACAGTCCCACCCCGAGATCTTTTTAAGAATCTCTTCAATAGACATCTCTGGTCCCTCCGGTTTCCAGGATGCGTAGGGAGTGTCGCACCAGTGACAGCGGAGGTTGCAGCCGGAGGTGCGGATAAAGATGGAGGGAACTCCGGCCAGAAGGCCCTCTCCTTGAATCGAGTAGAAGATTTCCGCAATCCGCATCAAGGTTTGGGGGCAGGTTTAGGTGGAATGGCGGGAGTATTCACGTAGGGAGTGGGATCGGGAACGCCTGCCATCAGGAAGGCTTCGCGCCGTTCGATACAGGTTCCGCAGGTACCGCAGTGGAGCAGACGGCCTTTGTAACAGGACCACGTCCGAGCGTAGTCGACCTTTAACTCTACCCCACGCCGCACAATGGCTGTCTTGTCCATAGAGACAAACGGGCGAAGGAGTTCGATGCGGGCGTAGGTTCCTGACTCCATAGCCTGGGCCATAGGGCCGAGAAAGTCTTCACGGCAGTCGGGATAGATGGTGTGATCGCCCGCGTGAGCTGCAATGGCGATGGCATCCGCACCTAAGCTTTCCGCAAAGCCTGTACCCATGGAGAGAAAGATTCCGTTGCGAAAGGGCACAACGGTTTTCTTCATGGACTCTTCCTCGTAGTGGCCATCGGGGATTTTACCGCCAGATTTTAGGAGGTCAGATTTAAAGGCGTCGGCCATAAAGTTGAGAGAGACAATGTGATTGGGTATGCGAAGTGATCGACACTGATCGGCTGCGCAGGGGAGTTCTCTGGAATTGTGCTTCGCGCCGTAATCGAAGCTGAGGGCGGCGACCACCTTTTCGGTGGCGGCCATATGATGGAGGGCGGTGACCGAATCAAGGCCGCCCGAAAGAAGGACAACAACTTTCAAGGGAAAAATGGGTTGTGAGCGAGTTCGTGAGCGACGGTGGTGATGGGGCCGTGGCCAGGGAGGAGGATGGTTTCGGGAGAAAGAGAGAGTACGCCTGCACGAATCGCCTCCAGGGCAGGACGATAGCGGGAGCGGATGCCTCCGACAGAACCTGCAAAAATCACATCACCGACGACGGCCAAAGGGGAAGCGAGACCATGAATTTCATAAACTGTTCCCCCAACCGAGTGGCCGGGAACGGTGTGGGCGGTGATACCAAGTGAACCGACTTTAAACTTTTTTGCGTTAGGTACTGGCTCGCAACCCTCGATTGGTTCGGCATCGGGTGCATAGGCTTTCGCTTTTGTTTTTTCGCGGATGCGATCCAATTCGAGGATGTGATCCCCATGGGAGTGAGTAAGAAAAATATGGGTCAGGGTAAGTTTATGGCGTTCGAGAGCGGCAAAGAGCGGATCGGCGTTTGTTCCCGCATCGAAAGCTACGGCTTTGAGGGTTTTTGGATCCCAGATCAGGTAATGATTCACACTCATGTCATCAA
>Ga0214921_10000735_pt1 | contig 58945 bp, 58 predicted proteins | sample LL1505_MetaG_FD_177992 | JGI IMG/M metagenome (GOLD analysis project Ga0214921, IMG submission 177992) | Freshwater microbial communities from Lake Lanier, Atlanta, Georgia, United States - LL-1505 | ecosystem: Environmental > Aquatic > Freshwater > Lake | place: USA: Georgia | collected...
TATAGTACCACCGTAAAGGACTAAAATATAAACGCAAATGAACAATTTGCTCTCGCTGCCTAATTAATTTATTAATTAGATAAGCACGGTCCGGGGCACCGGGTAACAGAACGCCCCACTTTTTTTGTGAATCACAATTGAAGTACTTGAGTTTTCTTAAGTTTTATTTCTTCCGACACAACTACGACACACTGAAAGGAAAGAAATGGCAACTATTAGAAAACGATTTGGTAAATGGCAGGTTCAAATTCGCAGACACAATTATCCACAAATAATTAAATCATTTAGAGAAAAATCCACAGCATCTAAATATGCCCGTGAGGTGGAACTTAAAATGGACAAGCAACAATTTGAGGACTACTCAAATGCTGCTGGTACAACTTTAAGAGATATTCTCACACGCTACCGAGATGAAATTACCCCTAAGAAGAAGGGTGCAAAATGGGAAGCTTATAAGTTAAATCTGTTAATACGACACAAAATATCCTCTTTAAGCTTACTACATCTCAATCCAACTGCGCTTTACGCACTAAAAAATGAACTTTCAATAAATAGAAAGCCTGGCACAGTAAAACACTATTTTAGTTTTATAAATAATGCCTGGAATACTGCAGAACGTGTTTGGGGTATTAATCTTCCTCCAAAAAATCCTATTAAATGTGTAATTCTAGATAAAGTTTATGACAGAAGAGATAGAATATTAAACGAAGAAGAATATAAAAAACTATTGGCATTCGCGTCTGTATCAAATCTTAGAATATTAAATGATATGATCATACTTGCATATCAAACAGCTATGCGCTTTGGTGAAATACTTAAACTTAATAGAAAAGATGTAGATCTTAATAAAAGATTAATTACCTTAAGAGATACTAAAAATGGAGAAGATCGTACTATTCCAATTTCAAATATAGCAATTGAAATATTAAGAAAATATCCTTTTGGAGAGAGATATTTTATAATTAAAAGAGATCAATTCCGACATTACTTTGAACAGGCATGCAAAAGAGCTGAGATTAATAATTTTAGATTTCATGATCTTAGAGCTTGTGCAATTACAAAAATGTTTTTGTCTGGGATGACTGTTCCTGAAGTTGCAGTAATAAGTGGACACAAAACCTGGTCTCAACTTAGTCGATATACCCGCATAAAACCTGAACAATTGATTGATAAAATTAATTTAAAATAATAATTTAGAAAAACAACCCCAAGGGGGACTTTAAGGACGGAGAGAAATTAAGATGTATCGACAGATTTTTTTAATAAAACAATTTATGCTAACATTTGATTAAATTGAATAATAATTATCCATTAAATTTCGAATATTATTAATTAAATTTTTACACTCGTTTTTTTTATAAAAAGCTTTTTTAATCAGATCTGTGATTTTATTTGTGCTAATTTTATCTAATTGAGGAATTATAAAATTTAAAATTTGACTCTCCTTTAAATGCGGCAATGTAGATGCAACAACTGTTTTTTTATCAGCCTGATAAAATCCTATCTCTTTAATTGTAAGAGCTAAAAAAAGAAATTCAGGCGTAATTATAGAATTTTTTTTTAATCTAATTCTAGATATACCAGCAGACAAAACTGCTAAATTTAGGTCGTTTTTAACGACCATTCCTGTTGAACCGATTTTACCATCTTTTGTAAATAAAACATCACCCTCTTTTAAATCGATCATAAAATCATTAGCTATGTCGTAAGGTATAAAATTATCTGGAAACAAATCTATTTGATGATTTATTAAATCTGAAGTTCTAATAAACGGTAGATCATTTTGGTTTTTATTTAAATAATCCACATAATAATCACTTCCTGGTTCCTCTCCATTTTTTATATCCAAAACTTCTGTTTTTAGAAATAAACCTTTATAATTATTTTTTATTTTAAAGATTGTATTTTCATATAAAGGATAAAAATTTTTTGGAGTCCACTGAACTCCATTCTTAATTGCTTCATTAGTTATTTCAAAATGATTATTTTTTTTCTCATCTATAAAAAACTTTTCATAAAAAATTTTAGTTGCTTCAGCAATTAAATCGTTTGATGCTTTTTCTGTTTCTATAAATTCTTTATATAATTTTTCTATCTTATTATGAAATTCAATACTTGGTAAAAAAACTCTTAAGTTTCTTATTTTGGGGTACGTTAGAATACTATGAATATTTCCTGTTAAAACTGCATAAATCTGTTTTCTAATAATTCTACTATTCAAATAAGGTACCAAAAAATATTTACTAATAATTTTTTCATTTATTCTTATAAGAACAAGATTTTGATTAATATTTGCTTCACCAAAATTTTCGGGAACTAAAGCGGTAGAGCCAAGATGCCCAATAGTTGTAAATAATATATCCCCTTCTTTTAACGATGATCTTTTTAATGTTTTGTGTTTTTCCTCGGAAATATAAAAATCTTCCGACAAGTTAATATTAAAATCTCTTACGTCTGAGTTTTTGATAAATTTTATCCCTTTTTTAACAAATATTTGACCAGCATGCTCTCCATCGGTCATTTTTAAAAGAAGATCTGGATTTCCAAGTTTAATACATTTAAATTTATTTTTTTTTTCAAAATTATTCAAATAACTATTAATAATAAAAACTTTTGGACTTAGTCGGTTGTTCACTAAAAATTCATCAGAGGAAATCGATATAGCTTGTATTGCCATTACAGTTTTATATTATTCTTGAATTGCCATTCTCTAAATTTTAAAGAAATTTTTGAAATATCATCATCATCAACAAAGTTTCCTCTTCTATCGTGACCACATGTTTCTGCGACAGCCATAAAAATAGGATATGTTTTTTCTTTCTGCCCTAGTTTCCTTTTTTTTAATATCAAAATACTTGTCTTAGTTGGGGTATTAGGCATAAAAGTTTCAATTGGTACGTCTATTATGGCAATTATTGTCGCTTTTTTTAATAGATAATCTCTAATATATCCTAATTTATCATTACCAAATATTCCGTCTGGTAAAACAATTCCTAATTTTCCTTCCTCTGTTAGGAATTCTAAACAACGCTCTATAAAAATTATTTGAGGAGATTCTTTATCTCTAATTTTTTGTTTTAACCAATTATTATTTTTTTTATCTAACTTCCATCTATAACCAAATTCATATTGACTCAACTTATCTGCTCCCTTAACGGGTATCTTACTTCCAAATGGAGGATTGGATAATATGACGTCAAATTTTCCTAAATTTATATTTTGCTTCGTTTTATTGGACCAATTATTTGGATTTTCTAAACTGTCTTCACAATATATGTTTCCTTTTCCGTCACCTAAAATTGCCATGTAGGCTTTAGTTACTTTTGCTAAAAAATAGTCTGCATCGATCCCGTACACATTATTATAACCAAATTTTATTTTTTCTTCTTGTATGGCGCTTTTATCCCAATTTAATTTAGTTCTTTTCTTGTCAATTTTTTCCCAAACATTTCTTAAAGCCTCCACTAAAAACCCTCCTGTACCACATGTTGGATCAAGTACTGTTTCGTCTTCTTTGATATCTAATATATCAATCATCATTTTAATAACATTTCGTGGGGTAAAAAATTGCCCTTGACCACCTTTTAAAGCACCGCCTATAAAGGTTTCAAAAGCATCTGCCACCACATCTCTTTTGGCATCTATAAGACAATAAAGTTGTAATTCGCCTATAACATAAACTAATGAACTGTCGTCTATCAAAGAAATATCATCGCTATCATCAAGCACATCTTTATACTTAAGCTTTACGTCCTTAAATAATTTATCAATCCTTTTTCTTATTAGTTTTGGATCCTCATTAACGCCAGCTCGAAATGATACAATCTCATTTGGAGGGGTAAATTTTTCATCAAAAATTTTACAAAAGATAATATTTATTAATTGCTGAGCAAGAGCCTCATCTCTTTTGGTTCCTACATTATTGGCTGCTAGGTGAAATCTTATTGCCTTAAAAACTGATTTTAAGTTATGCGTTTCTTTTAAATCTTTTCTTTTAAACTTCCCTACATCTTCAAGTCTTTGCCCATAAACTGGTATATTAGGTATTTCCTCAAAATCTATTTGTCCTTTCTTACTCTCATATTTTCTCAAATATAATTTTTCTTCACCATTAAACCAAACACCAATGAAAGCACTTGAAAATTTTAGATAATCTTTTAATTGATTTAAGCCATCTTTCTTATTTTTTCTTTTACATTCAACTATAATTTCAAGATCTTCATCTCTTTTTTTATTATTTGAAAACACCGCAATATCAACGGGATACTCATTTACATTATCTGATGGTCGAGCCTTAACTCTATGCTGAGGTCGAGATTTAATTAAATCTTTGGGATAATTATAATCTTCAACTAGTATTTTTAAATATGGTTGGACAGCCTCAATCTCTTCCGGTGTCTCATTTATCTCGATACCAGAAATATAATCTTTAATCATTTTATATAAACAGCTTACCAGTATTTAAGTACATACATTTTTCACAATATTTATTAATTTCAGGAACATCTTTTAACTCTAAAGTTTTTTTCATATCCAATATTTTATTTTTTATCCAACTATCATTAGTTTTATAAGGAACTAACGTAAGTTCAAAATTTAATATAGCATCAAATTTATTAGGTGTTTTAAGACCGTTACATACTAAAAAGTAAGCAGTATCTGATACTTTAAATTTCATTTGCCTTAAGATGTAGACATAAATATCCATCTGCACTTTATAACTTTGGTGATATTGATCTTCTAAATAAGCCTCTGTCTCTACAGCCTCTTTCTTTGATTGGGCTTTATAGTCGACTAAAATTAATTCCTTATTATCAGGATTAAACCAAATATCATCCACTCCTCCATGAATTTCTAAATTTGTATCAGAATCTGTAAAAGCTATTCCACCTCTTAATGCATCTCTCCAATAATCAATTTTTTCATGCTGAAAGGGAATAAAATTTAATTTGTTTTTTGTTACAAAGGGATGTGGCTTTTGTATCTTTCTATAATGATCAAATTCTTTTTTTAATAACTCATCAACTGCTGTGTTAAGAGCCCAACCAGGCATACTGGGATCTTTGAGACCCTTAACGCGCTCTAAATAAAAACATCTTGGACAATCAATAAAATTACTAAATTTAGATCTGCTAATTTTAAAAACTTCATTAGTACCTTTTTGATAAATAGAACCTTTTCTAGTTCTTAAAGGCACAACTTCTTTTTTGTTATTCATCTATTTTTTATTCATTTTTCATCTAGTTAAATAAACAAGATTTCTTAAAGTATAGAAAATCGACACAAGTATAACCAGCAATATAAAGAGTAAATATACTGTCCAATACTTATCTTTTGTTATTTTTTTATTAAATGGTGCGTTTAAAAATTGCCAAATGTTTTGTCTCAATTCTTTGCTTCTAACTAAAAAAAAGATAGTTACTACTCCAGTCACAAAAGCCAGTGACTCTCCTAACCAAGGACTTATAAAAAACATAATTTTAATTTTTATAATTTATGCTTTTGTCCGTAAACAGCTAATAAAGATCCAATAATAAATACTATAGCTACCAAAATTCCATGTAACCCAACTACTCCCAGAAGTGGAGCAAGTATAAAGGCAATTAAAAAACCTACCCATGATATGGGCTGATTGAATAATGACCCTTTAAAAGATCGAGTATCTTCATTGCCAAACTCATCAAGTAATACTGTTTTTTTAATTTCAACTGTTCTTGTTTCAAATTTTTCTTTGTTTGATTTTTTCATCTTAAATATATTTTATCAAAATTAATAAAAAAAATATGTATAAAGATTAGATACTATTTAGAAATATTTACTAATAAAATTATTATTAATAGCTGAGTCAACTTAGAGACACAAAGGACTACGGTATTAGGTTGTCCTCTTGGGGTATCTTAAGAGTATCTTAAGAGTATTTAAGATCTGCTCTAAGAGTGACTTAAGTGTTAACTTAATACTACAACTTAATATATATCTTATAAGTTAACTTATAAGTTACACTTTAAGTTTAACTAATAGGAAATCATATTAGTGTTAATTGTTATTAGTCAGCTGTAGGTAGTTAACACTTAGGTGTTTACACCTATAATTAATTTAATAGTTGTCTAATCTGATAGTGTCTTTCTTCGTAGTGTGTCTTTTTAAAAAAAACAGATAGTGACACAAATTAATTAAAAACATTTTGTAGTCCAAGAGAGCAACTTAAAATAGCGTTTATAAAAATCCTTAATTTAAAGCATCTAGACTCATGAAAATTTTTAGAATGACTCGTAGGACTCTAGATGAAACTTTTGTCAAAATTTGAATCTAATTTGACGGTTTAAAGGGCATTCTAGAGTCAGTCTAAAAGCAGTTAAGATCAAATTATCCGCACAGGGTACAAAGGATATGCAGTCCTATTTAAAATTAATAAATTTATAAAAAAATATTTATTTAATTTTTAATTTCCCGACACACTCACGACACAGTGCGATTGGAAAACTAGACAGAAATTACTATGAGTGCTATTTTAGTCGTTAAGAAGATATAAACTAAAAGATTACTCGCAAATGAACAATTTGCTCTCGCTGCCTAATTAATTTATTAATTAGATAAGCACGGTCTGGGGCACCGGGTAACAGAACGCCCCACTATTTGTTAATTTGCAAAAATTGACAATAAATACGCTTAGAATTCAGAAGGATAAAAATAAAATTTATTAAAAATATAAGGTGCATAAATGAAGAGGAGAAAAAAAATAGATATTATAATTTTTGGATCTGGTAACCACGCAAAAGTAGTTTTTTCAGAAATTATTAATTATAAAAAATATAACATTATAGGTTTTGTTGATGAAATTAAAAAAAGTAAAAATCTAATAATAAAATATAAAAATAAAAAATATTATACGATAGGAAAAATTTCGGAAAATGTAAAAAAAAATAATGTTAGAGGCATAATTGGGGTTGGATCAAATTTTATAAGAAAAAAAATTTATAAAAATATTATTTCAATAAATAAAAAATTTAAATTTGAAAAAATAGTTTCAAAAAATGCAATAATTAACTTAAATGTGTCTATTAAAGAAGGTTCATTTATAGCTTCAGGCGTTGTTATTAATCAAGGAACAAATATTGGAAAACACTGCATTATCAATACATCATCATCTATAGATCACGATAATATTTTCGAAGATTTTTCAAGTGCTGCTCCCGGGGTTACAACTGGAGGAAATGTTGTGGTGAGAAAAAATAGCAATATAGGAATTGGTTCAGTTATAAAACATCAGGTTGAAATAAAAGAAAATACTGTGATAGGGGGAAATTCTTTTGTAATAAAGAATTGCGATTCTAACTTTTTGTATTTTGGATCGCCTTCTAAAAAGATTAAAAAAATATCAAACTCTGAAAACTACATTAAATAATCAAAAAAATTATATGAAAAAAATAGAAATTTATACCACAAATTATTGTCCTTTTTGTGTAAAAGCTAAATCACTACTAAAAAAAAAAAAAATTAACTTTTATGAAATTGATATATCTAATGATGAATTTTTAAGAGAAAAAATGACAGCTATGGCAAATGGCGCAAGATCTGTACCACAAATATTTGCTGACAATATTCATATTGGCGACTGTGATAAGATTTATAAATTAGATCAAGAAAAGAAGTTGGATAAATTACTAGGTCTAGAATAAAGAGCTTGATGATTGTATCGCTTTCTATACCTTTTTTTGCTGGCTTAATAAGCTTCATGTCTCCCTGTGTGCTTCCTTTAATTCCTGGTTATGTTTCATTTATATGCGGAACTACACTTAATGAATTAGATTCAAAATCAAAGAATTTTATATTAAAAAAATCTTTATCTTTTTCCCTTGGTTTTTCATTAGTTTTTGTTTCTCTTGGAGCAACCGCTACTTTTATTGGAAGTTTTTTACTACATAACTCTCAAATTTTATCAATTATTTCTGGTTTAGTAATTATTTTTTTTGGCATTTATTTATTAGAATTAATACAAATTAATTTTTTAAACAAAAATTTTAGTAATTATAATATAAAATTTTCTAACAATCTTTTATTCCCTTTTATAGTTGGGATAGGATTTGGATTTGGATGGACTCCTTGTATTGGTCCAATTCTTGGTTCAATTTTAGCTTACGCATCAATGGAAAATTCTATTTCTAAGGGTATATTACTACTGACCCTTTACTCCTTTGGTCTTGCGATACCTTTTGTGATTTCAAGTTTAATTATCAAAAAATTTTTAGTATTTTCAAAAAAAAGTAAATCTTATTTAAATAAAATAAAAAAAATCTCTGGAGCTATATTGCTTATTACTGGTATTTTAATTTTGATTGGAAAACTTCAGATAATTGGTTTTTATTTAATTCAATTCTTCCCATTTTTACAAAAATTAGGATAACTTAATTAAGCATTTGAATGACTCTAATAGGCTTTCCATCTTTAAATGCTTGCAAATTCTCAAGCATTTGCGAGTAAAAAATTTCATAATTTTCTTTAGTTACATAGCCCAAATGCGGTAACAAAAGTGCATTAGGCAAAAATCTCAATTTATGATTTTCAGGCAGTGGTTCAATGTCATAAACATCAAGACCAGCTCCTGCTATAATACTTTTTTCTAAAGCCTCAACTAAATCAAACTCATTTACTACAGGCCCTCTTGAAGTATTGATCAAAAATGCTGTTTCTTTCATTAATTCGAAATCTTTTTTTGTGATCAAGTTTTTTGTTCTATCACTCAAAACTGTATGGATTGTTATAAAATCAGATTTTTCTAATAATTCCTCTTTAGTTACAGCTAATACCTGATTATCTTTTGCTAAAGAAAGTTTAAGATTTTCGCTCCAGGCAATAACGTTCATTCCAAAAGCTAAAGCTACTTTTGAAACTTGAGATCCTATTTTTCCAAGACCTATAATTCCTAAAGTTCTTCCTTTTAATTCATGTCCTAATGTTGTTTGCCAATATCCTTGATACATGTTCTCTGCTTCTTCTCTTAAATTCCTTGCAAGCCCCAAAATTAATGCCCATGTTAATTCTGCTATTGAGTTGGAACTTGAATCTGTACCACAAATTAAAATCTTTTTTTCTTTGGCGGTTAAAAAATCTATAGATTTATTTCGCATCCCACTTGTAATTATAAGCTTTAAGTTCTTCAGATTTGAAATAATTTTTTTAGTAATTGGAGTGCGTTCTCTCATGATCAAAAGAACTTCAAAATCTTTTAATCTTTCTATTACGCCATCTTCATTTTCAAATGGTTGATTAAATACATGAAAATCAAAATCTTTTTTTAAATTTTCAAAGTTCCCAATAATTAGCGAAATATTCTGATAGTCATCTAAAATTGCAACTTTCATCTTGATAGTGATTTTTTGGAAGAAAGATAAATGCCTATAATAATTATAATGGCGCCAATGATATGAAAGTCCATTAATTTTTCATTTAATAAAAATATTGCCATAAAAGAACTAAATACTGGCATTAGATGTAAAAAAATTCCAGCTTTATTCGGTCCAACAATAACAACTGCTTTATTCCATAATATATAAGAGCCTATTCCGGCAAAAAAAACAACATAACTAGTGATTAAAATAACTGGAATATTAAATTTAATTACTTGGTGATTTTTCAATTCAAATAAAAATTGCGGAAATAAAAAAATTAAACCCATAGAAACAATAGTCGTCATAAAACTTAAATATTTCAATCTTGTTTTGTGAGTTCTAAGCATTGTTGAATAGATTGCCCATGATAACATTGCAACTAACAACCAAACGTCACCTTTATTAAGATTTAAATTAATTAGTTTAGTAAAATTTAATCGTGTAACAATTATTGCAACTCCTGTTATAGATAATATTAGACCTAAAATTTGACTAAAATTTATTTTTTCAGTCTTAAAAATAAAAGAAATAAAAACAATTAATACTGGTATTATTGAAATCATTAATGAACCATTAAGCACTTGTGTAAAATTTAAAGAATAATAAACGACAGAATTAAAAAGGCTAATACTGGTAACAGACATTAATAATATTGAATAAAAATTTTTTTTTATAACTTTAATATTCTTTAATATATCTCTAAATGTAAAAGGAATTAAAATAATCCATACTATTAACCATCTAAAAAAATTTAGCGTTAAAGGTGGAACTTCATAAAGTGTTGCAAATTTTCCAATAATAAAATTTCCTGACCAAAAAAAAGCACATAGTATAAGCATTAAATATGCTTTAAAATTATTTTTCATTTACTTAAATTTTATTTGTGATTTTATAATAAGCTATACCCACTAACTCATGGAGTATAATTTTCCAATTAGACAAACCTGAAGAAATATCAAAATTTATCCAAAACATTTTACTGGTGCCTGTTTTATAATCAACGCTGATAGGCTCTAAAATTAAACCCTGTTTTTTAAACGAAAAAAAAGATCTCGGCATATGATTTGCTGATGTAATTAGTCCCCATGTGCCCTTATAATTGCTGATAATATCTTTTGAATTTTTAATATTCTCAAATGTATTTGTAGATTGATTTTCAAATATTAAATTATCAAGTTTAACTCCCTGATCTAAAAAGAACTTTTTTGCCATATCTGATTCACTCCAACCTTGGGGTTTTAATTCTTTTGAAGATCCAGAAAACAGTATTAAAAGTTTTGGGTTTTTTTTATAAATTTCTAAAGCCTTAGTTAATCTCTCTGCAGAATTGTTAAAAGAAACTTGATTCCTTTCTTTTGAATCGACTCCTGAATTAAAACTTCCTCCCAATACAACTACTCCTGTTAATTGCTGAACTGGATATTTAGAAAGTTGAATATAATCTTCCATCTTATTAAGTAAAAAATTACTTAAAGGATTATAGCCAAAAAATAAGAATAAAATTAAAAAAAACTTAGAAAAGAAAATAACTAATTTTTTGGATACTATAAAAAAAATTACAAGCAATTGCATTAATATAATTATAGACAATATATGCAACGGATTAATAAAAAAATTTAGTATTTTCGATAAATAAAATTCCATTAAAATTTTTATTAAATAAAATCTTCGTTATATAATTTAGAACTCAAAACAATTCCAAATCCTATCATATTAGTAAGCATAGCGGTTCCACCATATGATAATATTGGCAACGGAACTCCAACAACGGGTAACAGTCCTGTTACCATTCCTAGATTTATTGCAATATATAAGAAAAAATTAAATGCAAATGCATAACAAAATATTTTTGAAAAATTATTCTTACTCTGGTCTCCGATTAAAGTTACTCGCTTAATTATTGAAAAAAATAACCATAATAATAACAAAGAACCAACTAATCCAAATTCTTCTGCAAAATGAGAAAATACAAAGTCAGTATGATTTTCAGGAACAAAATCTAAAGAGCTTTGAGACCCTCTTAAATATCCTTTGCCAAAAATTCCGCCAGATCCTATTCCAATTTTAGCTTGAATAACCTGATAATTTGCTCCTAAAGGATCTCTTTCTGTATTAAAAAAATTAACAACTCTTTGTTTTTGATAAGGTTTCATTGCAGCAAAAATGAAGGGTAGGCTTAAAATAATAATTATAAATCCAGATATAAATATTTTTCGATTTAAGCCAACAATCCATAAAGTTCCTAGTGCTGCTCCTAGAATTAATACTGCAGTTCCAAGATCTGGTTGTCTTAAAACTAATAAGAATGGAATTAAAATTAAAATTGCCGAAACCAGTAATGAAAACAACTTATTAGTATTTTCAATTTTTACTAAGTTATAAAATTTTGCAAGAACTAATATAATGGCAAGTTTTGCTACTTCTGAGGGTTGAACGTGAAAAAATCCAAAATCAAGCCAACGCTGAGCTCCTTTAGCTGTTAACCCAACAAACTTTAAAATTATTAAAAGGAATAATATTAAAAAATAAAAATGATATGCATATCGATACCAAAAATTCACGTGGGTAAAAGCAACTGTAATTAAAATTAAGAATGCAAATATAAATCTAACTAAATGTTTTAAATAAATAGTTCCTTGTCCCTTGTCTATTGAATACAAACATAAAATACTTATCAATCCTAATACTAAAACCATATTAATTAGGCTTCTGTCTAGTTTTTGAAATTTTTCAATTAATAAGAAAACTTTAGATACTTTTACTGTTTCACGCATTAGATATTCTCTTTTTAAATAAAAAATCAAACATGCTGCTAGCAATTGGAGCGGCTATTCTTGATCCTGGCCCAGCATGCTCTGCTACTACCGCTACCGCGTATTTCGGCTCTTCTACAGGACCAAATCCTGCAAAAAGAGAATGGTCTCTGTATTTATATTCTCTCGCATTTGGATTTGCATTATCTTCTCTGTCTTTAATAGTTAATTTTGTAACTTGAGAGGTTCCTGTCTTTCCAGCAAATTTTAACTTACCATTTAATCTAGAACCATAAGAAGTTCCACCGGGTTCATTCGTTGCAGCCACTAAAGCTTCATTAATTATTTTAATATTTTCCGGATCAAAATCCATGCGACTTAACTTAGATTTTTCATCAAGATAAAAAGTTGGATTAACTACATACCCTCCGTTTGCAAATTGCGCCATTGATTTGCAAATTTGCATTGGGGTAGCTAATATATAACCTTGTCCTATTCCTGTAATTAAAGTTTCTCCTAGTAACCAAGGTTTTCCTAAAGCATTTTTCTTCCACTTTGTATCTGGAACCAAACCTTTTCTTTCTTCATCAAAATCTTTTAGAATTGTCTGACCAAAATTAAATTTTCTTATTGTTTCTGCTAACCTGTCTACACCTAATAATCTTGCTACTTCATAAAAGTATATGTCGCATGATTTTTTAATTGCGTCCTTTAGGTTTACTCGCCCATGCCCTCCATCTTTCCAACAATAAAATTCTTGACCATATAGTTCAATCTTTCCAGGACAAAAATGAGTATAATCTTGATCAACGATTTTATTTTCTAGTGCTGCTAAAGCGATAATTGGTTTTACTACCGATCCTGGAGGATATTGTCCTGATAAAAATTTATTAATTAATGGTTTTCGTTCGTTCTTTAATAACTCATTAAATTCTTGCTGACTTATACCAAAAGCAAATTTATTAGTGTCAAATGAAGGTGTTGAAACGCAAGCTAAAACTTCTCCTGTTTTAATGTCCATAGCAATTGCAGAACCAGCATATCGCCCTAATTTTTGATAAGTTAACTTTTGAAGTTCAAGATCAAGTGAAGTTTTTAAAGCATTGCCACTTACTCCATCTACAAATTCAACTGTTCTAATTGCTCTTCCCGATGCATTGACTTCAAAACGAGTAAAGCCTGGGGTACCAATAAGCTCTCTGTTTAATATTTTCTCAATTCCAAGTTTTCCAATTTTAATTCCTGGCGTTCTAAAAAGATCATCTTTCTGATTTTGCAAATCATTTTCATTAGGAACTCCCACATAGCCTAATACATGAGCGAATTCATATGGATAATTATAATGTCTCTCCATAGAGATAAATGGCTGAACACCATTTAAGATAAAAAGATTACTATTTATTTTTGAAAACTCAGTCCATGTTAAATTTTTATTAATAACATATGGTTGAAATTTTCTAAGTTTTATAAAATCTGTTTTTGTCTTTTCAGTTATTTCGTTATCTAACCGCAAAAACTTATTTAGCGTCACTAAAACAAAATCAAGATCAGTAACGTCTCCTTTTATTAAAGCAATTCTATAAAGTTGCCGATTTTCTGCTATCTTGTTATTGAAACGATCTAAAATTAATCCTCTCTCAGCTGCAATTTTCCATTCTTTATAACGATTCCGATCAGATAAAATTGAATATTTATTTCTTTGAAATACCTGAAGCCACAAAAGTCTAAGACCAATTAAAGCAAAAAAAGTATATTTAGCGGTAGTTAAAATTGCTTTTCTTCTATTAATTATACTTATTTTTGTTTGGTAGCCTTCTGTCGGCCTATGCTTAAAAAACTTCATAAAAATCTAGACAATATATCATCAAAATGTTAATTCAGCACACTTTTTGGAGGTAAGCAAATATTAAAATAGAAGTCAAAAATGATAATCTAGAGCAAGCTCTTAGGGCTCTTAAAAAAAAATTACAAAGAGAAGGAGTCTTTAGACTTCTTAAAATCAAAAGTCATTTTGAAAAGCCATCTGAAAGAAAAAAGAGAGAAAAAGACGAGAATACAAGAAGAGTCAAAAAATTTAAAAAATTAAAAAACCGCTTTTAACTATTTTATTAAGATTATTAAACTTTTTTATTTTTAAATAATTTATTTTTCAAACTACTTAAGCTCCACAAAAAAAGACCAAGTCCCAAATAATAAAAAACGTTAAGATAATTAGAAAAAAAATTTCCTGTTGGAGCAAATGGCCAAAAATTAATAAAAATACTTAGTAAAAAAGATAATTGAGTATTTGAGAAATAATAAAAATTTTTTTTTAAAATATAATAGACGTGTTTACTAATAATATAAATCAAAAATAAAAATAAAGAAAATATATAAATAAAACCAAAAAAGCCTGTTTCAGCTAATAATTGAACATATGTGTTATGTGGATGCGTGGTACAAGAAGATTCATTTTCATAATATTTTACATTAGAACATTCAACTCTAAAATTTCTCGGTCCAACGCCAAAGAATTTGTTATCCATAAACATATTTATAGCAGTTCTATAATGACTTTCGTGATCACGACTAAAAATAAAAAATTTGTTGTTAGACGTTTCTTTATTAGTATTTATAAATTGAAGAAAAGTATTATTAAATATTCGATTTGTCTTAGAAGAATCAATTTTTATTAAAAAAATTAAAATTATTGTCAAAAAGAGAAAAAAATAAAAGATTAATTTTTTAAAATCTTTTACTAAAAAAAAAAGTAATATTAAATAAATAATAAAAAAGAAAAAAGATGTTCTTTCCCCTGATAAAAGAATTAATATAAATAAAACAAATAACGAAGAAAAAATTATTATTTTTTTATAGTTGTTTTTTATTTTTGTTAAAAATAAAAGTCCAATAAATAATGGAAGCAATCTAAAGCAATAACTACCTAAAATTAATTCTTTACCAAAAAAACTTGAAATTCTATAAACTTCTTCACTAATAGCATATTTTTTATAGCCAAGAATATTAAATCCAGAGAATTCTTGAATTAAACTATCAATAGTTAAAGTAAGAAAACATAAGAATAATGAAATTAATAAGTATTTATATAAATTTTTTTTATTCAATAATAAAAACCAAATAGCAACTGAAAAAATACCAAACCTAATATAAAATATAGAAGTATTTAAAGAATATAAAAAATTAGAAGACAATAGTGAGCAAATGATTATTAAAAAATAAAAAATTATAAATATTTTAAAAAAAGCGCTTTTAAAGAATCTGAAATCTTTATATTTGATAGAATATATTAAAAAACTTAATGCAATACATGATACTGAAAAATCAGGTAAAAATGATCCTGTGATCAAAAAAATAGGAAGAAATATTAATAGAATAGATGGTATATCAAAAAAAAAAAGCTCTTTAAAATTCATTAATCTGATTTCAGTTTTATTTTAATCTAAATTTTTTATTACATCTAAAGAAAGCGTTATTCTTTTATCACTACTGACATTTTCAATTATTGATCCGAAGATCATGATGACAGTTTATAATAAAAAAATTGCCATCAAAACTAAAATAAAAATAATAGCAATAGATATATAAAGGGTTAGTTTTTTAAAAAGGAACCAAGTTTCTTTTTGCGGATTAATATCCATAAAATATCTTAACCTTGTCTTGCTTTGAACTTAGGATTTTTTTTATTTATTACGTAAAGTTTTCCTCTTCTTCTAACTACTTTGCAATTTATATCTCTTTTTTTGAGTGATTTTAATGAGCTTACAACTTTCATATCCACTCTGAATATATACTAAAAGATAGTTTGTAAAGAAAAGTTAACGATTATTTTTTAAAAAATTATTAATATAATCTTTAAGCTTAATTTTTGTAGATAATCTTATAATTTTATTGTTAAAATTCATTTTGGTAAGAGTCGAAGCAAAACGTTCGCCTTTTCTTTGCGGTAAATATTTAAGTTTTGTTTTAAATAATTTAGCAAGTTCAAGAATACTATAACACTCATTACTGGCGATAGAATAATGTTTACTATTATTTTTTCTCCATGCATAAGTACAAGCTTTTACGGTATCGTAAACATGAGTAAATCTTCTAGTTTGCGTTCCTGGCTTTACCACGGGTAATTTTTTTTTATTTATAAAATGCTCTTCAAATATCCCAACGACAGTTGCCATATCACCTTTACAAATTTGTTTTGGTCCATAAACATTATAAAAATAAATAATCTCATACTTAAAATTAAACCATTTTTTTAAATTTACTAACAATTCTAAATTTCTTGCCTTGCTAAAAGCATAAGGAGAAAGATTCATATCTTTTCCTTTGTTCCCTAGGTTGGCAGAGGTTGCTGAATAGATTAATTTGATTTTATTCTTCAAAGCAAAATTAAATAAATTCGAACTTCCTACAATATTTGAGCTAAAACATTCGTTTATTTTTTTAAAACTTTGAAAAATCCTTGAAAATTCTCCAAAATGGAAAATAGTAAGGATATTATTTTTGTAGATTTTTAATAAACTTTCACTGTTTTTGGTATCACCTCTTAAGTATTTAACTCTAGAATTTTTTATCTGATTTGAAATTTTTCCAGAAGAATAATTATCTATACTTATAATTTTATATTTCTTAAACTTAATTAACTCTTCAATAAGATTGGAACCTATAAATCCAGCTCCTCCTGTAACTACTAAAATATTTTTCATTAATAATATTATGTGAGACTTAGATAAAGCCTGGCAACGTCCTACTCTTCCGTGCCTTAAGACAAAGTACCATTGGCGCTAAAGGGCTTAACTGCCGAGTTCGGAATGGGATCGGGTGTTACTCCTTTGCAATAATCACCAGGCACAGGGTTTATATGAATAAAGTAAAATTATGTCAAACAAATATATATAATAAATTATTTTAGATTTGTTATAATAACTAAAAAATACTTTATTGCAAAAAACTAATGAAAAAAATTAAAAAAACAAAGACTTTCTTTATTGCTGAAATCGGAGCAAATCACAACGGAAATATAAACCTTGCAAAAGAAACAATATTATTAGCTAAAAAATCTGGATGTGATGCAGTAAAGTTTCAGTCTTGGAATGAGAATCTTTGGAATCAAAAAGTATTTGAAAAAAATAAAAAACTACTGGATGACGCAACAAAATGGAAACTAGATTTTAAAAAACTAAAAATTCTTAGAAATTTTTCAAAAAAAAACAAAATTATTTTTGGGACAACAGTTTTTGATAAGAAACAACTCCTTGAAGCTTTGAATATTGATTGTGACTTTATTAAAATAGCATCTATGGATATTAACAATATTCAGCTTTTAAATGATGTTTCTAAAATAAAAAAACCTGTAATTGTTTCAACTGGAACAGCGACTGAAGATGAAATAATAGATGCTTCAAAGATTTTTAAAAAAAATAATAAAAAAAATGTAACATTTTTACATTGTATTACAATTTACCCTCCAAACGATACAAAAATAATAAACTTAAATAATATTATTAGAATAAAAAAAATTACAGGATTTGATGCTGGATATTCTGATCACACTATATGGCCTGAAACTTGCATTGCAGCTTCTATAATAGGCGCAAAGGTAATTGAGAAACATTTTACCAAAAATAAAAAACTTAAAGGTTGGGATCATTTAATTTCGGCAGATCCAAATGAAATGAAAAATATTATTTCTACTTCAAAAAAAAGTTGTGAACTTTTAGGTTCTGATAAAAGAAAAGTATCCAAAACTGAAAAAAAATTCTCTAAAATTATGAGAAGGAGTTTTTATTTAAATAGAAATGTGAACAGAGGAAATAAAATTAAATTGTCAGATCTAATTCTACAAAGACCTGAGTCTTCGATTAGGGCCAACCAACTGTCAGTTTTGTTGAGAAAAAAATATAAAAACGATCTAAAAAAAGGTAGCCTATTAACTAAAAAAAATATCTCATATAAATGAGGTTAAGTTAAAATTAATAAAATCAAATTTATTCTAAATATTTAATTTTTTATAAGATATTTCTTTATAGTGTTAGAAAAAAACATATTATTTAGGTAATGCTCACAAATTTAATAATTATTTCATTTATTTCATTTATTCTTTTTTTCTTTTCATCAAAACTTGCTAGAAATTTTAAATTAATAGACGCGCCGAATTCAAGAAGCGTTCATAAATACCCAATTCCAAAAATTGGCGGTGGGGTATTAGGAATATTAATAATTTTTATTGTAAAATTTAATAATTTTGATGATCAGTTAGAATATATTCTTTGTTATTCTTTTTTAATAACAGTTATTGGACTGATAGATGACAGATACAATTTAAAACCCTATACAAAATTAACCTTACTTATACTTCCAACTATTTATCTGATCTTTAATGGATTGACTCTAAAATCTCTTGGTAACTATAATTTTATCGGAGATGTAAATTTAGGAAAATTTTCAATTATCTTTACATTGCTATGCTGTTTACTAATTATAAATGCTCATAATTATTGCGACGGCATTGATATGTTGCTGCCTACAATATTTATATCAAATGTTATTTATTTATTATTTTTAAATAACGAAAATTTTTATTTTTATATTTCTATTATACTGCCAATAACTATCTTTATTTTTTTTAATAAAGAAATTGGAGGGCTACCAAAATTATTTTTGGGTGATTCCGGGAGTCTAACTTTAGGGTATCTATACGGGTTTATAATGATCTATTTATATAATTATAAAAATATACCTCCGGCGCTTTTAATCTGGGGGCCTTGTTTTATTATTTATGAGTTTATTTCTGTTTCAATTTACAGAATTGAAAAAAAAAGAAAATTATTCCAGAGCGGCTTAGATCATATACATCATTATTTACAAAATTATTTTAAATCAAATGTAAGAGCGGTATTAATAATCAATTTATTAAATATTTTTTTTATAATCATTGGCTATAATATCTATAAATATGCTAATTCGCTTGCTTCGCTTATTTCTTTCATTATTATGTTTTTTTTGTTTTATTTTATAAGAAGAGTATTTATAAAAAAATATTATCGCGGGGTGGAGCAGTCTGGTAGCTCGTCAGGCTCATAACCTGAAGGTCCTTGGTTCAAATCCAAGCCCCGCAACCAAAACGTAAGTAAAGAGTTTTTATAAGTATTAAAAAAAATTTTTCTACTTTAACATATTTAGATTAACATATTGCACGTCAATAAAGTTTATTCGACTAAATTTATTAGTCGCAAATTTACCAATATAGGAAATTTCCCAAAGATTAAATCCATTATAACTTAATAAGCTATCAATAGCTCCAAATTTGGACGATTTTTTATATATATCAGAAAATATAATTTCTAATTCTATAATAAAAACATTTTTGAGCATATTAGTTGCTCCTTTCAAGACCTCTTCTTCAAAACCTTGTGTATCAATTTTTAAAATATCGATTTTCTTTATACTTTTTTTTTTACAAATATTATCTAACGTATCAACAGATACATTAATTTTTGTATTAAATTCTAAAACTTCTTTTGGGGTTTTTTTATTATGATTTTTTTTTGCTACTGTGCTATTGGATAGAACAAAACAATCTCCATAAATATTGATTTTGTAAAAAGAATTTGAGCCACTATCTGGATTTCTATAAAAAGGAAAAACTCTTTTTTTTGATCCAAGTCCAATATTAAAACAATTTAAATTTTTATCTTTTTTTTCTTTCTCCTTAAGAATTTCAAAAACAGGAGTATATGGTTCAAAAGATAAGATTTTTGCTTCTGGCAAGAAATTTCTAAAACGATTAACTGACTGTCCTGCATTTGCGCCAACATCAAAAACAATACATTCTTTAGGGTTTATATTTGCGTAAGATATAATTTTTTTTATTGAATCGTCAGCGTTAAAGTCATAATAAAATCTTCTTAAAATATGATAACCAAATTTTAAGCACACATTTTTAATAAGAGTTTTAAACACATAACTAATCTATATAAAAATAATGCTTTAGATCTAAATAATTTTTATATATTTAATATATATATAAAATAATACTGAACTGTGAGTTAAATCTTCCTTAAGCTCAATTTAGAAAAATATCGCACTTTTGATTTATAGTTAAAATCAAAATAATGCAGTCGCAAGAATTCCATATTTGTATTTAAAAATTGGAATATTTTTTAAGATTGGAAACACCAGTCCTGTATCGCTCGATTTATAAAAATAGTCTTCTTTTACTAAATTCATGTCAGTTCCAGGAACGGTAAATTTTATTTCTTTTGTTTCTGTCAGGCTTATTGTTTGTGGAGGCTCTATTATAAAACAAGCGGTTGGATTTAAAATATTTTCAATATTGTTCAACAATTTTATATCTATCACTTTGCCACCTAGATTACATACTGCTCCTTCAATATTTTTAATGTAGCCAAGTTTATCCATACGATACTTTCCTTCATCAGAATTTAGCTCGTAAGATGGCTCAAAAAGAATACATTTAATTTTTGTAATTCTAAAAATTTCCTTAAGTAAATTCTCTAGATTATTTCCGTTAGGCTCGAGCGCGTGATTTGAAGTTACAATATCAATGCTCTTGGATGGGAGAGGAATACATTTTATGTCGGCGACAAATGATTGTAATTTAATATTTTTATTATTGCAGTTATGCTGAAAAAAATCCAAGCCCTTATAAAGTCTGGACCAGCTGATATCAAATGCAAAAACATTTGAGAGAGATGTACTAATTCGATTTAGCAATAAACTCAACGTGGTTAACTCTCCTGTGCCAACATCTAACAATGATGATTGATCTGTAAGATGAGGTTTGAGAAACTCTGCTAATTCATTGGCATAAAGATCTTTATTTGCAAAATTTAAATTTGTGTTTTTTATGTAGCTGCCTGCTTGCAAGTCATAAGCAATTTCAATAATTTCATCTGTATTGTAATCTTTCTGTAATTCATTTTTGAGAAATTCAGTGACATTATTATTTTCGGCATAAACTTTTCTAGCTTTATCTAAATATGAACTTTTCATTTATTTAAAAAAATTAAAAATTTTATTCTTTAAACCAAATTCTTTTATTTATCAAATCTGTATAACTTAAAATAATTTTTATTAATTTATCAGAAGCATTATCTGTCAGATAATCTTGGATTCTATCTCTTTGAAGATTCTTAAAATTTTTACATACATAGTTTATACTTCTAAAAACATTTTCTTTACTTACTCCTGACATAATGAGGGTTCCTGCGTCCATACCCTCGGGTCTTTCATGCGAAGTTCTAATAGTAATTGCTGGAAAATTTAATATATCGCTCTCTTCTGTTATCGTGCCACTATCAGACAAAGTGCAATAAGAATTCATTTGTAAATGATTATAATCAAAAAAACCCATTGGCTTTAAAAAAATAACATTACTAATATTTGGAATTTTAATTTTATTTAATTGCAAACGAGTTCTGGGATGAGTAGAAATTATGCATTTCATTTTAAGTGTTTTGCTCAACATGGTGATGGTTGAAATAATTTCTTTCAATTTTTTATGGTTATCAACATTTTCTTCTCTATGAAAACTAAATAATAAATATTTAAATTTCTTTAATTTTAACTTTGATAAAATTTTTGATTTCTTAATTTCCTTAATTTTCGAATTCAGCAACTCTTTCATAAATGAGCCCGTCTTAATTATAAAATCAGGTTTAATGCCCTCTAAAATCAAATATCTTCTAGCATGTTCGGTAAGTACAATATTAACATCGCTTATATGATCAATTAATCTTCGATTAATTTCCTCAGGAACATTTTCATCAAAACTTCGATTTCCTGCCTCTAAATGAAATATAGGTATTTTTTTCTTTTTAAGAGCAATAGCTGATAAACAGCTATTAGTGTCACCATAAATTACTCCACAATCTGGTTTAATTTTATCTAAAATATTGTCTAATTTTATTATCATATCGCCTATACTTTTAAGTGGCGTGGAAGATTTAATGTTTAAAAAATAATCTGGTTTTCTAATCTTTAATTCTTTAAAAAAAATTTCATTTAATTCATAATCATAATTTTGACCTGTATGAATAAGAATGTGCTCAAAATTTTGATCTAATAATAATATTGATCTGGACAATTTTATCAACTCAGGCCTTGTTCCTACAATTGTTACAACTTTCATTTTAATTAATCTAAAAAATTATTTTTATTATCAATGATACCTTTATCTATCAAAAGTTTTTTTAATTGTGTCTTTGTTATCACTGGAGACTCAGATGAATATTCTCTTAATATGGGTCTGATATTTTTTTTTATTCCTACTTTTAACTCAGGTAACATAGGAGAAATTTTAAAATAATTTTTTAAAGGAAAACAATGCCTTGACTCTTCAGATGTGACCATTACTTCGTGCAGTTTTTCAGCTGGTCTTTCTCCTATCTCTTCTATTTTTCCTTTATAATTTTTAAACTCAGAAAGTACTTCTGCTAAATCAAGAATTTTGCAAGAGGGAGCTTTTGGTACAATTATATCTCCTGAATTTGCATTTTTTAAAGCAAAAAAAACTGTATCAACTGCCTCATCCAAGGATAATAAAAACCTAGTCATTTCTTTATTTGTTATAGTTAAATTTTTTTGATTTTTTATTTGATGAATAAAAAGTGGAATAACAGAACCTCTCGATGCAATAACATTGCCGTATCTAACACTAATAACTTTAGTTTTTTTTAAAAAAATATTTGACGCAACTAATATTCTTTCCTGAAGCGATTTCGTCATTCCCATTACATTTATAGGGGATGCAGCCTTATCTGTGCTAATACCAACAATGGTTTTCACTGGCAAATCATGCTCATAAATGCACTTAATAAGATTTATAGAACCAATGCAATTCGTTAAGATGGCTTGTTCAGGAAAATATTCACATACGGGAACATGCTTAAGAGCTGCACAGTTAACTATTATGTCGGCTTCTTTTGAAGCTGAATAAATATCGCTATAGTTCCTGATATCTCCGATTCTAAATTCTAGAATTCTTTTGAAATTATTAAATACTATATTGTCTGATTTTTTTTGTGAATTTAGAGCTTTTACTCTCATGTCATGCTGTTTACTTTCGTCTCGAGAAAAAACTATAATTTTTTTTGGCTGCCCAAGCTCTTTAGATAATATTCTTTTAATAAGTCTTTGACCTAAAGATCCTGTTCCGCCGGTAACTAAAATTGTTTTATTTTTTAATATCATTTATTTCCGATTTCCTTTCTAGATAAATTTCTTTAATCATTTTATTCCAAGTTGGAACTTTATGTTTAATTTTTTTAAAAAAAGCCCTTGAGTTTAAAGACCTATCACAGATAAATTTATTATTTACAATTAATTTAATTCTTCTTAATTTAAAAACTTTAATTATTTCCTTAATTAATTGATATTTATCAATTTTATAAGAAGAAACATTATACAGTCCAGATAAGAATTTTCTTCTTTCAATTATTTTATAAATTATCTTTGACAACTCGTTTGTAGTGAAGCCTGTATAAATGGCTTTTTTAAATCCTTGTATTTCTGTTTTTGAATTAATAATCCATTCAAAAAAACTTTTTTTATTTTTTATTGTATAACCTATAAAACTTGTTCTTAATGTAAGACAATTAGGCATTCCACGAATCTCTCCTAGAGCTTTTGAAATACCATACAAATCGTCTGAATCTGGAAAATCATTATCTAAATAATTTCCATTCTTTCCAGAAAATACACAATCTGTGCTTAAATGAATTAAATTAATTTTTTTTTTAAAACATAAAAAAGATAACTTGTGAGGATAAATTGAATTCAAAAAAATAGTGGATTTAAAATTTTTGATTTCATTTCTAAATTTAGTAATTCCTATTGAATTAATAATATAATCAGGTTTTGTTTTTTTTAAAATTTCAAAGATAGCATTAAAATTTTTTAAAGGATTGTATTGAAATGATAAAGAATCTCTATACTTTATATTTTTTAAAGTTCTAAAAGTTTTAATTTTTTTTTTTAATAAATATTTAAAAAGCTGATTTCCAATCATGCTATTTCCTCCTAAAATTAAAACAACTTTATTTTTTATCATTTATCTAAATCTAAATAATTTCTTTTATCCAAAATATAATCTACAATATTATTAATACATTTGTTTGATATAAAATTATTATTTGATATTTTGGAAAAAGAAAATTTTTTTTTTTCAAAGATGGGTAGGTCAAATAATTTTCTAAATTTAGAAACAAAAATAAATTTCTCTAACAAGTCAAATTCATTATCATTTAATGTCGAATTAGAAATATTTTCTTTTAAAATTTTTTGCAAGTCGTTTTTATTTTTTAAATCTATTGTAAAACCACGATTTTTATAAAAGGCATCTCCAGCTACAATTGTCTTTAATCTTAGAAAACTAAATTCTAATCCTAGTGTTGATGCATAAACTATCCTGTGGCTTGATATTTTAGCTAGCATATAGCTATTCAATTTAGAATCTGGTTTTAAAATTAAAAAATTTTTTGGAATCTCGTCTTGAAATTTTTCATTCAGATAAATATTGAATGGCCTAGTCGATCTAATATGCTTACTTCTTACAGAGTCAACAGGATGAGGCCTTAAAACAAAATTATAATCAGAAAAATCTCTTGATAATAAAATCATGTTCTCCAAGAAATCAAACTGATTTTTATATACATCATCAACGCAAAGCGCAGTTGAATCCCAGTCTTGATTTGGAAAAATCGATATAATTTTTTTTCTACTATCTAATCCTAAAAGATTAAAAATTATTCCCGGATCTGTTTTAGAACTATCGTCATGAAATTTAAATGTGGTATTTAGACCTAACAATTGATTCCTCATGTAATCTTTGACTTTCAATTTGTCTTCATTTGATAAAGTCTTCTTCGACAATTCTAGCCATAAATCTTTAGAAATATTTTGGTTGTGTGCAATTTCATTCTTTGAAAACATACATTTAAAACCCTGGTTGAATACGTCCCAAGTATAACAATCAATATTTTTATATTTAGATAATTCATACAAAGCGCCCGTTTGTATATTTTTTCCATTAATAGTAATAATTTTTTGGGGATTGTAATCTTTAATGACTTTTGAAAAGTTAACTAAGTTTTGAACGGCCGATAAAAATATTTTTTTAGTAATTAATAAACTTTTTTCACATAATTTAACTTTTCCTTTGAAATAATGCAGAAAACTAACATTTATTAAATTATTTAGATTCACACCTTGCACAATATATTCACTTTGTTTTTCACTTAATATATCAGAGTAATTAAAGTCTTTTAAATTACTAATTTTGATGTCATTCAAACTATTAGTTTTTTTACTTGTAATATAGTCATGACCAAAAGATTTTAATCGAATAATATTTCCATAAAAACATAATTTGCAATTTGGTCTAACAAAAGTATGTGACATTCGTTCGCAGTAATGATTTCCATTGCATACTAAAAATTTTACTTCATACCCTCGTAATTTAAGTATGTGCCCGATTAAGTAATTTATCCAAGAAAAATCTTCATGATATTCATTATTTATCAAAATTTTTCCGATAGGGTTTTTAACAGTAATTTTTTTAATTAAGATAAAAATTTTTAAAATTTTTAAAAAGTCTTTTATTAATTCAGAATAGATATGTTTAGCTAATAATATTATTTTCATATTTATTAATTATATTATTAAATCTATTTAAAAATATCTTATGTGTAAAATTATCATTATAAGATTTTTTTGAATTAATCTTCATGTCGTTATAATCTTTCTTTTTAATTTTCAGAATTTTATTTAAAATTTTTTTAAAATCGTTTATAGAATCTGGTTTACAAGAAAATCCACATCGGTAATTATTAATAATTTTTGATACATCTCCATTAGTACAGCCTATTATAGGTTTGCCCATATAAAGATAATTTATGAATTTATTAGGGATTGTATTTAAAAAAATATTTTTATTCTTAATTGTAAGTATAAAATAATCCCCCAAAGAAAAATACTTAGGCATTTCATTGCTTTTAATGTGTCCATAAAATACCACATTATTTAATTTTAAATTATTTTTAATTTTTTTTAATTTATTTAGATTTGATCCTGCTCCGACAATTAAAAATTTAATTTTTTTAAATTTATTTAAATTTAATATTTTATTTGCAACTTTTAAAATAAATTCTAAATTTTGTGCTACACCCACATTACCTGTAAATAAAATTTTAATTTTTTTTTCTAATTTATTTTCCATTATAAATTTTTTTGAGTTTTTATTTTTTTTATTTTCAATAACTACATTTGGTAAATAAAATATTTTTTTATTTTCAAACCGTTTTTCAACAATTTTTTTTATACCCTCAGACTGAGTCACGATAATATCTGATGATTTATAAATTCTATTTGAAATTATTGAAATTATTTTATAAATAAATTTATTTTTAACATGCCCAGTTGCTCTAACCGTATCTGGCCATAAATCTTGTATCCATAATATTAACGGAATTTTTTTTATTTTAGATATAATAATTCCAGGTATAGAAGTCGTTACAGGTGTAGTTTGGTAAATAAAAATGTAATCGTACTTTTTAAAAAAAAATATAAACAACCAAATAGAAGAAAAAAAAACAAATGATAAATAATTTATTAATAAATTTAAATTTGTGGCATTTTTTCTTGGCAACACTGGGCATCTATAAACATTAATACCGTTATATTTTTGAAAATTTTTTGAAAAAAAACTATATCCTTTGAAAAAATTTCCCTTTGGATAGTTTGGTTTGCATGTAAAGACATCAACCTTATATTTAGCCTTTAAAATCTTTACTACCTGATTTATTGTAAATTGTTCTGGCCAAAAATGCTGTGTGATTATTAATAATCTTCTTTTCACTTATAAAGATCTGTATATTCATTTATTCTTGAATTAAATGATAAATTCTTAATTATATAATTTTTTGCTTCAAGAGTTTTTGCTTTCCATAATTCATAATTATTAAAAATATCGTCGAGTATTTCTGAAAATTTCTTAATATCGCCAAAATTCACAAGGGCTCCAGCATTTAATCTTTTTACGTCTTCACCGCTACCAGTTTCTGAGGTAACTACTATTGGTGTTCCACAAAGAACTGCTTCTATTGGAGCCCATGCGCCTTGTTCTTGGCGTGATAACTGAACAACAATATCTGAGTCAAATAATGCATGATTTTTTGCAGAACCAGACAAAAAACCCACAATTTTTACATATTTATCTATATTATATTTTTTTATTAATTTTTTTACCTCCTCTAAGTATCCATCATCAGATCCAATTAAGCATAACAAATAATTTTCTTTATCTTTTTTTTTTTTAAGAAAATCTGCAAAACCTTCGATTAGAAAATCAACACCCTTTATGTAATGTATTCTACCTAAAAAAGTGATTATTTTAGTTCCATGGCTAATTAGTTGCTCATTTCTAAATTTATTTTTCTCAAATACTTCTTCGAATTCATCAGTATCAAACGGAGGCGAAATAATTCTAATTTTACTTTTATCTAAATTAGGAACTAAACTTAGATATTCGTCAACTCCAACTTGTGTTTCAGCTATTAAGTATTTGGCATCTTTTAAAATCTTCTTTCCTATAAAAAAATCATAAATTTTTTTTAAATAATTTTTTTTAACAAAAAATGGGACTGAACCATGAGCATCCATAATATACGGGACGTTATAAATTTTACAAAAAAAAAATAACAGAATATTTTGAAAAGTTCTATACACATGCATATGAACAACATTAAAATTTTTCATCTCCTTTTTAAGATAAAAAAAATATCCAGGAGTAATAGAAAAACCCCATTTATCTAAATACGATTTAAATATTTTAAATTCTGTTTTCTTTAATTTTTTCGATAAATCATAATCAAATTCATGAGATCCACAAAGAATAGTATTTTTTACATTTATTTTTTCTAATGCTTTACAAATCTTAAACATAAGATCTGAAGTTCCGCCTGCATATTTAATTGAAAAAAATAAATAAGCTTGTAAAACTCTCATATATTAAATTTTTTTAATATTTTATTTGCAATATAAAAATAGTCTAAATTATTTTTTTTTAACAAGTAATTTCTATCCCCCACAACTTTTTGAAATTTATCTTTTATACCAAAATTAAGGTATTGAATATCTGGCAAATCTAATTTAACAATATGTTCTGATATTTCTCCATTTAAACCACCTAAAACAGAATTTTCCTCAACTACCACAATTTTTTTATATTTTTTAAGTAATATATCTATTTTAACATCGAATGGTTTTAAAGTATGACAGTTATATATAGAGCAGTTTATTTTCTTTTTTTTTAGAAATTCAGATACTTTATAAACTTCATTTGTAATTCCCCCTATTGAAAATATTGCCAAACCATTTCCTTTTTTTATAGTACATATTTTCCCAAATTTAATTTGTTTTTTTAAAATTTTGAACTCTTGATTTCTTTGTTTATCTAATCTTAAATAGAACAAACCTTTAGCTCTAAAAATATAATCCGTAAGGATCTCTGTATCTTCGGGACAAGATGGTGCTATAATTTTAACATTAGGAATGCATCTCATATAACTTAAGTCCTCAGTTGCATGATGGGAGAAACCTAATGGGCCATAACTATAACCACCTCCTACATTAATAATCTTAATATTTGCATTATGATATGCGGCATCATTTCTAATTTGCTCCAAACATCTCATGGTAGGAAAATTTCCTAAAGAATAGCAAAAAACATTAAATCCTTTTTTTGAAAGGCCAGTAGCCAAACCGATCATATTTTGCTCACAAATACCTACATTAATAAATTTTTTAGGGAATTTTTTCTTAAAATTATCTAGAACGCCAAAACCTAAATCTGCCGTAATTAAAATTGTATTATCATTTCTTTTTACTTTTTTTTCAAAAGTTTTTATAAAAATATCTCTCATAAATAATTTGTATAATTAAATTTTAATTTCATAAAGCTAAGGATATATTTTTTATTTTAATCATTACGTTGAGGAGGAGATTTCTAAATTCGCTAACTTTAATTCACCTAAATTTGGTGACCTATAATGCCACAAAACATTATTTTCCATAAATGATACGCCGCGACCTTTTATAGTTTTAGCAATTACACACAAGGGTTGAGAGTTATTACTTTTTCTTGAAAAAACTTTTAAAAAATCCTTAAATGAGTGTCCGTTAATTTTTGCAACATTCCAACCAAATGATTTAAATTTTTTATCCAACGGAAGAGTATTTAGTGTATTTTTGATTGTATCTAAACTTTGAAGATTATTGAAATCAATTATACATACTAAATTTTTTAATTTAGAGTGAGAAGCAAAAAGAACTGACTCCCAGACAGATCCTTCATTGCATTCCCCATCGCTCATCAAAACAAATGTTTTTTTATGACTGTTATTTATTTTGTTTGCAAGAGCATAACCACAGCCTATAGAAAGGCCATGTCCTAATGAGCCAGTTGAAACTTCTATACCTGGGTTTTTATAATGTGAAACATGACCACTTAAAAAAGAACCATTTTGATAGTAAGTGCTTAATTTTTTTTCAGAAATAATTTTTTTATAATACAAAACTAAATAAACTGCCAAACCGGCATGACCCTTGCTCATTATAAAGTCATGATTAGGTTTTCTTTTATTAAATTTAATTATATATAAATAAATATAAACTATAATATCTAAACAAGAATAAATCGAACCAATGTGAGAGGCTTTTGTTCTAAAAATTATCTCAAGACACTTAAGTCTTAATTTATTGCATATTTTTTTAAAAAATTTTTCTTTATTTTGAATCACTATAATATTTCTTAATATTGTAGCAAATGTACATTACTTCTTTTTTTGTTAAAGAAATATTCATTGGCAATAAAAGTAATTTGTTAAATATTTTTTTTGTATTTTTGGATACTTTTCCGATATTTAATTTTTTGAAATCATGAAGTGCATAGCCTGTCCATTGCTTCAAGGTTCCTATATTTTTATTTTTAAGATAAACTGCTAATTTGTCTCTTTGATCGGCCATTACTTCATAGTTTTGAAATGTATCATAATTCTCACCACGATTTAAAGGGGCCGGTGGCAAACTAAGTTGTTTTAAATTTTTTAACTCCGCATTATAAATGCTAGCTATTTCTCTTCTTTTTTTAATAAAAAAAGAAAGTTTTTTCATTAAAAACGATAAAATTGCAGCTTCTATATTATCTAGTCTTGCGTTAAAGCCCCAGCTTTCTACTTTTCCATTAACTAATGATCTTCCATGATCTCTTAACAACAAAAGTTTTTTAAATATTTTTTTATCATTAGTAATAACTGCTCCTCCATCACCAAAACAACCCAGTATTTTAGCCGGATAAAAACTAAATACGCCTCCTTTGCCAAAAGTTCCTGCAAATTTATTTCTATATTTTGCACCTAAGGCTTGAGCTGAATCCTCAAAAATCATTAAATTATTTTTTTTTGCAATAGAGACAATTTTTTTCATGTTGGCTATTCTTCCATTTAATTGAGTAACAATTATTGCTCTAGTTTTTTTTGAAATACTTTTTTCTAATTTATTTTCATCTATTAAAAAATCTTTGTCATTAATATCAAGTAACTTAGGTTTTGCACCGGCAAAAAAAGTTGCGCTGGCGGTTGCAATCATAGTATGAGTTGACATTAATATTTCATCATTTTTTTTTATACCTGAGGCCATTAATAACATTTGCAATCCATCGGTTGCATTTGAAACACCTACGCAATATTTAGCATTTGTTAGCCTAGCGACTTCATTTTCAAATTGAACTAAATCATTTTGCATAATAAATTTACCGGCATTTGCCGTTTTATGAATTATTTTTAATAATTTTTTATGGTATAATTTATAAATAAAAGAATATCTATAGAATGGAATTTTCATGGGCATTAGTATATATTATTTATAGCTTTTAAATGCCAGTCACTTGTAAAGTTCTCTTTAGAAGACGCGCAATAATAAACTAATAAATCTCTATAATTTGAATTTGGTGAGGTAGCTCGATGCATACACTCGTTAGTGTTAATTATATACGCATCTTCTTTTTGAAATAACATTTTTTTGAAGTCACTCTTAATAATTTCTTCAGATATTTTTTCTTGGGAAAAATTTATAATATTATTTCTAATAATTTTTTTTGTCATAGATTTGCTGATAAATTCCATAGGACCGTCGTCATCTCCTATTACATCGAGAGGAATAAAAACTTTCAATGTGTCAACATTTGATCCGTCATTATGCCATGAAGCGGTAGCCCCATAAAGTTGATAATTATTTTTTAATTTATCATTAGGTTTAAGAATTCTATAGATATGTACGTTTGTAATAGTAAATTTATTTTTATAATAATCGCTGAGATATTTTTGAATTTTATTATTAAATAAGCTCAAAGTTTCAGGGAAATCCTTAAAAAAACCAAGATTGTTAATACTAGAAAAATCAAATCTACCGCTACTATCAAATTCTACTTTTTTTATATTTTCTTGAAATTTTAATTTAATGTTATTGATAATTTTTAAGTCATTACAGTCACTCAATTTCAACCATCCTTCTGTGTCTAGTTGTAAAGCTTCGGGAGTTGATAATTTACTATTTTTTCGATTAATATTTAGTAAAAATCTTCCTCGAAAATTACTAATGAAACTAGCGTTGTTACCATAAATAATTCTTCCTAAAATAATATCAATTGGATTGCTACTTACTAAAACTCTTAACAATTTGTTAAAAATTCTTGAAATCATAAATATTTTGAAATGACAATAATGTTTGAATTTTTATAGTTATTTTTATATTTTTCAATTTTTTTATAATAAGACATAATTTTCAAGTGTTTTTTAGATAAATAAACAGGTAGCTTTAAAAACTTTTTATCGATTAAAAAAATTATCAATTTTTTTATTTTAAATAAATTATAATTATTTAAAAAAGACTTTAAAAATAATCTAAATTTAGAGACCATGGTGGTAACTTTTGTATGTGTAAATTCAGAAGATGAACCAAAATAAATATTTTTTTTAAAATTATATTTAACTAAAGTTTTTTGCATTTCTAAAACTTGATAATATTTATTTTGATTGTCCCAATCTTTATTTAATCCAGGCATATTGACATTGGTTGTGTCAAAAATAAGCAAGCCATTTTTTTTTAAAACATCAATAGTGGATTTCAAAAATTTATCAAAATCTAAATAATAAATTGTGGACAAACATATAATAACATCAAATTTGATGCCTAATTTATTTATTTGATATGCAGATAATTCTTTAAAACAGTTTCGGATTTTATTGTTATTTTTTTTTGCTTTATAAATATTTCTTTTAGAAATATCTATTCCTCTATACAAGAAGCTATGGTCATGTATTAATCTTGCTCCGATTCCGAAACCACACCCAACTTCTAAAACTTTTTTATTTTTTAAATAAGGTAAAACAAATTTATATCTGCAAATAATATCTTCTAGGCTAGACTTGCTAATTAGATTCATCAAAAGTGTTATTTTCTAAATAAAATTATAGCGGTGGGTAAATAAAAATAAATAACCACTGTATTTAGCAAATATGAAGGCGCACCTACTGAAGCTATTAAAAATATTAAAAAGTTAATTAAATAAATATTAGACCAGAATTTATCTTTACTAAAATTTTTATTTTTTAAAAGATAAAAAATTATAATTATTAATGTTGAAATAAAAAAAAATAAAGAAAAATATCCTCCGTTAAACAAAATATAGTAATATAAATTATCATAATTTATGTGAAACAGTGGTCCAAACCCAAAAACGGGTGATATTTTTTTTAATAAATTTATTTCGGCTGGCTCTATTCCTAATCTGCCGCCTGTAAAATAGTGCATAATAAATAAAAAATTATCATTCTTGTTTGTATAATTATAATAATTTGAATTTTCTTTAGTATTGTTATCTAAATTTTTCATATTCAAATAATTAAATTTTTTTAATAACTCAAGCACCTGTTCTTGTCTGGACATATTTATTCCAAAATTATCAGAAATATTTTTTTTACGAGCATTATCTAAATTCTTTAAATGTTGTTTGTATTTCTCATTTCTAAAATTTTCTTTACTGAAATCATAATCAGTAAATCTATAAGTAGTCTGGGTCTTGCCTTGTATTTCAATATTTAAAGAATTTTCGTGGATTCTAGCCCGATTAATAATAACCTGCTCAGGTATAAAAATGTTTCGTGTTGTAATAACATCGTTAAAAGGAACTTGTAAAAGTTTGACAATTTGAGACCAATATAAATTGTAACCATTCCATCTCATTGACAATAGAATACTCATAATCAGTACCAAAATTAAGAAATAATAAAAAAATATTTTTTTTTTTATAAAAAAACTTATTTCATCACTTAAAAAAAAATAGAAAAAAATTAAGGCAGGTATTGTGAAATAAAAAGTTACCTTAGAAGCAGGTATTATAGCTCCAAGAACGTTTAATAAAAAAATAATATATGTACAATGTTTAAATAATTTATTTCTTTTAAATAAATGTTCTTCATTTTTTATAAATACAATTGTCAAAAAAATGCAAGATCCATGAACAATTGATGCTTGAATTGGCATATTAAAAATTCCACTTAATCTGTCCGCATTTACAAGTGCAATCCAGCCTACTGAATTGCTATTGATCAAATTAATTGAAGAAGCAGCAAATTGTTTATCACTTGAATTTAGTTTTGATAAATTAGGATCTGTCAGTGATTTAAAGGTGAATTCGGTAATCACATCTGAATACAAACCTCCATTATAAATAGAATCAACTAATGCAATAAAATTACAAGAAACTGATTGTTCGACGGTTTTTCTTATGCCGCAAAATTTGTCTAGATATATTACAATAAATTCAAAAAATGCATACAGCACATTCATAGCTCCTAATAAAATTAAAAAAAATAAAATACATCTAATATTTTTTTCTTTTTCTTTCGATCTTAAAATAAAAGTTGAAATAAAAATTAACAAAACTGGTTGAATAAAATTATCCATAGTAGAAAGGAATGAGAAAAAATGTTTAATACTTAGATTAAAATTACTATCAATAATAACTATAGATCTAATGGCGGAAACAGACACGCCTAATATAACAAGTAAGTTTAAAATTACAAAAATAGTAATGTATTTTTTTTTTAATAAAAAATTATAATAATTTTTATTAAAGGTTATTTTAAAAAAAAAATATATAGACGCGCCATATAAAATAATATGCTCAAACCTAAAACTTAAATAAAAAGGAGGTAAAAAATAAGAAAAAATTAAAAGAAATATAAAGTACTGTTCAATAGAGTTAAAATTTTTTTTAAAAAAAAAAATCATTAAATATTTAAAAATTTATCGAAAAAATTATTATTAATATTCCTGTGGGAGATAAATATAAATAATTTATTAATTAAAAAATCTTTCATATTTTCTAATATTCTTTTTTCAAGATTTATTTCCAAAGCAGAGGTACTTTCGTCAAAAATAATTACTGGTTTTTCAAAATAAAGGCATCTTGCAACTTGTATTCTTTGCCTCTCTCCACCGGATAAATTCTTTCCAAGATCTGTCATTTCATGACTCATTGATAATTGATTCTTATCAATAAACTCATCAAGACAACTTGCGTTGATTGCAAATTCAAGTTTTTTCTTATCAATATTCTCGTCGAACATAGTAATATTCTCTAGTATTGTACCACGAGTAACAAATGGTAATTGTCCGCAGTATGATATATTTTTTTTTGCAAAAGAATCATGATTATTTTTATCTAATCTCTGTTCATTAATATATATATCACCGCTAAATTCTTTTTTAAAACCGCAAAGGATATCAACTATTGAGGTCTTTCCGCTACCACTGTCTCCGGTTATATAGATTTTATCCCCTATACTTAAATCTATATTAAAATTATTTAAAATTAAATTTTTATCATATTTTAAATTTATATTTTTTAATGAAATTACTTTAATTTTTTCAATAGAAAGATTTTTTTCAAATTTTTCATTTTTTTCTTCTGATAAATACTTCGAGCTTATAATTTGTTCTTTTAATTTTGCTATTTTTAATAAATGTGGATACGAAAATCTTAAATTTGTAACGCATACAGAAATTTGGAATAAAGATGGAAATAATCTATATAATGCAAAACCACCAACCGAAATTACTCCTATTAAATCTTTTTGAGATAAATAATTTTTTCCAAAGTATAAAAAAATAATAAAAATATTTACAAAAAAAACATCAAAAAAATACTTTGGTAATAGCGTATAAGCGTTAGCTAGTGATGAATTTGTCATTTGCGAATATGAATTTTTTTTTATTCTATTGCTAAAAAATTCTTGTTTTGAATAAAGAGAAATCTCTCTTATGCCATTCATCATGTTTTGGACATCTTCTATTAAATTTTCCGAAGAAGTGGTCGATAATTGTCCATACAATATAATTCTTTTTTTTATGATCTTATTATAAGCAAAAATAGCTACAAACATAAAAAACATAACAAAAATAGAAAATTTGAAATAATTAAATAATAAAAAAATAACAATTCCAAGTACCAAAATAAGTTCTGCAGTTAATCTCAAAAGAGACATGAGAGTTTGTTCTATATAAATTCTTATGTTATAAAAAAAATCATTTATTAATTTAGATTTTGGAATTTTTTCATTAATACTTCCGCTTAAAAAAATATCGGATAGTTGAGTTAATAATTTCGCTTGCTCTATAAATGAATAAAAAATTATTTTTTTTACGACATAAAAACCAACAAGACCACGCAATATAAAAGTTATTATCATTACGATTGTCAAAATTAACAAGGCTATTTCTTGATTTTCAAATAAATTCACAATGAATCCAAAAAATAAATTATTATTTTTTTGGAGATCATTGTAAAAAAAAGATTGGACGTAAGGTCCAATTAAACTCAGTCCGATCAAATCTATTATTGAAGATATTAAAAAAAAAAAACCTAAAGTAAACAAAGTAGATTTTGGAATGGTATTAACGAACTTAAAATTTTTTAAAAAAACACTAAACATGATGACGACAAATAATATAAGTTCTAGAGTTAATAAATAATTAAATGATATTAGCTAAGTATTAAATATAATTTCAATGAAACAAAACAACAATAATTTACTTTTCACAACATTGCATCCTAATAGTCTTAAGTATTTTGGACAGTTAAAAAAAAATATCTCACAGTTTAACTCTTATTTTGATTTATTCATTTGCATAAATAATGTTGAAAGTTACAAAAAATATATTGTTCAAATAAATAAACTGAAATTTAATAAAATTTATATTTACAAACTAAATGTTTTACCTGGTTTAGCAAGAATCAAATCTTTTAAAAAAATTATAAAATTAAAATATGAAAAAATAATGCTACTAGATAGTGATGATTTATTGGAAAAAAAAAGAGTAGAAATACTTAACTACGGAAATGCAAATAATTATGATTTTTTTGTAAATAATTTAAAAACATTTTCTAATAAAGAAACACAAAAAAAAATCTTAATAAAAAAAAATATTAAAAATATTTCCTTAAAGAAAATAATTAATTCAAATTTTGTAGGATTGTCAAATCTAACAATTAAAAGAGGAGCATTAAAAAAAATAATTAACAAATTAAACTGTAAACTAATAAGTTTTGATTGGGGTATTATTACAGAGCTATTATTAAATAATTATAAGGGAAAATATTTTCATAAATATTTTACTCTTTATAGACAGCATTCACAGAATATGAATAGTAGTTTTAAAGAAAACAAAATAATATTTAATTTAAATATAAAAATAGCTCATTATAAACATTTTGAATTACGCAATAAAATATTCAAAACAAAATTAAAGTTTGTAAATAAATTAAAAAAATTATACCTATCAAAAAATAAATTTAGTAAAAAAAAATATTACAATCTTTCAAAGTGGTGGTTTTAATGAAAAAAAATTATTTAGAAAATACAATATATATAGATCAGAATCTTAAAGACTGCATACCGAGATTAAATAAAATTGATGATAAAATTATTTTTATTCTAGACAAAAAAAAACATTTAGTTGGGACTTTAACAGACGGAGATCTAAGAAGATCAATTTTAAAAAGAAAATCTTTAAAAATTTTAGAAATAATGAACAAGAAACCAAAATATATTTTTGAAAAAGAATTACAAAACTTAGAATCTTTGAAACTGAAATATATAAAATATAAATTTTTAGCAGTACTAAATGAAAAAAAAGAATTTATTAAATATATTGATATTAATAACTATGATCGTAATAACGACATAGCAGTTGTAATAATGGCGGGGGGTAAAGGCGAAAGACTTATGCCTATGACTAAAACTATCCCAAAACCAATGATAAAGATTAACAATAAACCAATAATTTTTTATCTAATTGAAAATTTAGTACAACAAAAATTTATAAACTTTTATGTAAGCGTGAATTATCTGTCGCACAAATTGATAGCTCCATTAAATAAATTAGGTAAAAAAAATAATATAAATATAAAATTTTTATTAGAAAAAAAGGAACTAGGCACGGCGGGTTCTTTAAGTTTAATAAACGATTATTTTAAAAAATATCTCGTTATTAATGGAGATATTTTTACAAATCTAAATTTTGTAGATTTTATTTCTTTTCATAAAAAAAATGATTCTGATATTTCGGTATGCGTCAAAACTGTAAATCATCAAATTCCTTATGGGGTTTTTAAGACAGATTCTTTTGGTAATGTAAAAGATTTAGAAGAAAAGCCAATTTTGAAGTACAATTTTGCTTGTGGCATTTATCTTATGAATAATAAAATTATGAAACTTTTTGAAAAAAATAAAAAAATTGATATGCCAGATTTAATAAAAGAAAATTTAAAGAAAAAATCAATTAAAATTAAATTATTTAACATCTCCGAATTTTGGGAAGATTTGGGAACTAAAGAAAATTTGAATAATCTTAAAAAAAATATTAAAGGTATTTTATCTTAAAAAATTTATCTATTATTTTTTTAACTTTTTTAAGATCTTTTAATTTCAAAAATGTAGATGATGGAAGACATATTAATGTACTTGTCATCAATCTACTATTAGTATTTTTTTCACTTAAATATTTCTGATAAGGTATTTGTGTGGATAAATTTTTCCAAAAATTACCAATAATAATTTTATGAATTTTTAAAAACTGCAAAAACTTATTACGGTATTTTTTTTTTATTAATAATGGATAAAGCCAAAATGCCCCTTCATTCTTATTAATTCTAAAAAAATTTTTAATTATTTTATTTGAGGGAATATTTTCTTTATAAAAATTATAAATAAATTTTTTTTTTAAATAAAAATTATTGTATTTGTCTAACTGTGATAGTCCGATACTTGCCTGTATATTATTCATCTTATAATTATAACCTATTCTTAAATATTCATATTTCTTATTCAATTGACCAACTGAAGTAAGTAATAAAGCTTCTTTATATTTTTTTAGATTATTCGTGCAGAACATGCCTCCGCTTCCAGTAGTAATTACTTTATTTCCATTAAAGGAGTATGCAATATCAAGATTATATTTTCCTAATGGTTTATTTTCATATTTTGCAAAATGTGCTGCTGCGCCATCAATTATAACAGGTAAATTAAATGAATTTTTAATAAGATTAATTTTTTTTAAATTAGAAATTGTGCCAAAAGCTGTCACTAAAATAATACACGCTATTCTTTGATGCGTTTGTTTGTGATACCTGTGGGCTCCTTTTTGATAAGTTTTTTGACTTAAACTTTTACAAACCTGATCTAAATCCAACGTAATAGATTCTTTATTGATGTCATGAAACCAAGGACTGGCGCCACAATAAATAACTGCGTTTGCTGTAGCTGCAAAAGTGTAGTCTGGAATGATTACAAGGTCATCTTTTTTTACTTTATTAACAAGTAAAGCTAAATGCAAAGCTGATGTACCTGAATTTAAAGCTAAAGAATATTTAAACTTAGAAATAGAGGAAAACTTTTTCTCAAATCTTTTAACATTGTCTCCAAAGGATGAAACTAAATTTGAATCTAATGCTTTAGCTACTCTTATTTTTTCACTATTTGAAATATTTGGTTCAGATAAAAAAATCATTTTGATTGGTTTGAGTATATTTTAATAATAAATTTAAACTATATTTAGATAAAAATATCTATATAAATTTAATAATGAAAAAAGTCTTAGTTACAGGCTCAGAAGGATTTATTGGAAGTCACTTAGTTGAACATCTTGTAAAAAAAAATTATCGTGTAAAAGCGTTTGTTTTATATAATTCACTTAGCAACATTGGTTGGCTCAATTCCTTGGATAAAAATATATTGAAGAAAATTGAAATATATTTTGGTGATATTAGAGACTTAAAAAATTTATCTAAATCATTTAATGGAGTTGAGTATGTATTTCACTTAGCTGCCTTAATAGGAATACCCTATTCTTACACTTCACCAAAATCGTATATAGATACCAACATAATTGGGACCTACAATATTCTTGAATGCTGCCTTAACTACAAAATTCAAAAATTAATCACAACATCAACATCAGAGGTTTATGGATCTGCATTAAAAATTCCAATAGATGAAAATCATAAATTACAAGCTCAGTCTCCATATTCTGCAACTAAAATCGGTGCTGACAAATTAACAGAATCTTATATTAAAAGTTTTGGACTTAAAGCAATCATTGTTAGACCATTTAATACTTATGGGCCCAGACAATCTACAAGAGCAATTATTCCAACTATTATAACTCAGGCATTAAAAACAAACATAATTGAAATAGGTTCGATTTATCCAAAAAGAGAATTTAATTATGTATTAGATGTCTGTTCGGCTTTTGAAAAAATAATTAAAAATAATAAACTTATCGGTCAAGAAGTAAATGTTTGTAGTGGAAAATCAATTTCAATTGTAGATTTAATTAAATTAATTTCTAAAATAATGGGTAAAAATATAACAATTAAGAGAAAAAAAAATAGAGAAAGACCTAAAAATTCAGAAGTAAATAACTTAGTTGGATCAAATAAAAAGTTACTTAAAAATATAAAATATAAAAATACAACAAGTCTTAATCAGGGTCTTAAAAAAACAATTGAATGGTTTTCCGATAAAAAAAATATAAACAAATACAGATTGGACGAATACAGTATTTAAATTTAAAAAAAGTATTGGCTTCAAAGACTCTCGTTTAAAAAAATAATAAAATTTACGTAAAAAATCTGATGTATATCCTCAAATAATAATCCAAAATGTATATAATTAAAAAAAGTTATGTTTCTTAACAATATTTATTATTTATCATCAATATTATCTTGTTTGGGGATAGCGGTACTATTTTTTAAAATAAACAAACAAAACTATTTATACAATGTGCTTCTGAGCTTTTCATTTATTGCTATATTTATGTTTTTGCTTGGAATTTTTGGGTATTTAACGCTTTCGGTAATAACTATCAATGTATTGGGTGTTTCTTTTTTTATATTTTTCTTTAACGAAATAAAAAAATATTTTTATGCAAACAAAATATATGTGTTACAGATTTTTTTACTATTTTTTTTATGGTGGGCTATTTGCAGTAACTTACTATTTATTAAGGAATGGGATGAATTTTTTTGGGGTCAATATGTAAAATCAATATTTTATAATCAAAGATTATATACTGGTGGCGATCCTGTTCTCAATTTAAGATATCAGCCTGGCTTCCCATTGTTACAGGTGTTTTTTATATATTTTTTAGAAATATATAATGAAAAATTCATTATTTTTATTAATGGATGTATTTTTTTATTGTCAATAATTTCTATATTTTCACTGCAAGGAATTATAAAAAAAATTATTACTTTATGTATAACATTATTGTATATTTTTTTTACCGATGCATTCCTTGGCACTTTATATGTAGAGATTTATTTAGGAGCAATCTTTTTTTGTGCGTCTTATTATTTAATTTTTTTTTCTAATAAGAAAAATCATTTCTATTTCTTTTTAATTTTTATTGCTTTTTTAGCAATAACGAAAATGCAAGGATACGCATTGTCAATAATTTTATATCTTTTATTAATCGCAAAAATATTATTTTATAAAAAAAATATTTCATTATTTCATATTTTTTTTTATTTTTTATCTATTTCAATACCTTTTTTCTTAAATTATTTATGGAGCATTTATTTAAATGGACACGGTTTTGAGAGTTTTACACAAATTTTTACTTATGATAAAATTATATCTGAAATTTTTATTGATATATTAAGACCCGATGGCATCATTTATAATTTTATAAAATATCTTTACACTCAAAATTTGGCCAACAATAAATTAAGCCAACTGCTTGGTGAGTACACTAATTTTTTACCAAGTTTTGTGCTTACTTTCTTTATTTTTTTTTTTATTAACTTATTTTTAATTTTTAAATTTTAGAATTTTAATATTGAAAAAAGAATTCTAGTTATATTATTTTTTATATCTATATTTATATATGTTTTAATACCGTACATTTTTGAATTAGATTATCAAAAAGGTGGTGACAAATCTTTTTCACCAGCTTTTAGATATATGAAAGTTTATTTTCTATCTATTTTTCTTATGACTTTATTTTTGATATCAAAAAATACTAGCTCACTAATATTGAAATATTTATTTACAAGCTGTTTCTTATTGTCAGTAGTTTTTGTAATATATTTTCAACAAAAAATTTTATATTTTTACAATCAAGTCTCTATTCGTATTGAAAAACAAAAAGAATTTAGAAGAGAGCACGTACAAACAACTTTGATACTAAAGAAATATTTAGATAAACACTCAAGATTAATGCATATTTATTATGGATCTGATGGTTATGAATCTATGTCATTTAGATATCATCTCTCTCCTTATTTAAGTGATAACTTTAATTTTTCTGTAGGTCCCAAAAAAAATAGCCAAGATCTTTGGTCGGCTGATTACTCCGTAGAAGAACTAATTACCTATTTAAATAGTGATGATTTGTATGTTGAAAGAAGAAAATTTTTTGAAAAAAGATCAATAGATCCATCTTTTTTATTATTAAAAAAAAACTACACCCATATATATGTTGAAAATGCTCATTATAATTTTTATGAAAAATTTAAAAAAATATTTATAAACTTTGACGAAATTGATAAAAAAAATAAAAACTTTTTTTTAATAATAAGAGAAAATAATTTACTTTATTTAAAACTACTTGATAGTGTCAAATAATTTTGGCTAAAATTTTAATTTATTCGAATTATTATAGAAAAATAAATTAAACCCTAACCCAGAAATTAAACAAATAAATGGCCCTAAAACTTCAAAAAAATATCTTCCCATTCCGTTGCCATCTGTTTTAATGATAAATTGTAAAAATAAAAAGAAACTTAAGGCCATTATAAAAATAATTGAAATAAATTTCTTTTTAAAAAAATTCACTCCTTTAAATAAAAAAAATAATGAAGGAATTATATAAATAAAAAAATGTGGGATGTCTAATAATTTTTTGATATAATATTTTCCTCCTCCTGTATCTGTAAAATGAAAAATATAATTATACAAATTCATTTTTAAAAAATATAAAATATAAAAATTTATTATAATTATATTAAGAGCAAAAAATGCTATTGCATAAAAAAAATCTCTAATAATTATTTTTTTTTCGATAAACATTTGATAAAAAAAATACGAAAATAAAAAAAAGAAGATATTAATAAATGATGTTTCTTTAGAAAGCGCTAAAAAAATAGTTGATAAAAGAACTATAAAATATTTTTTAGATAAAAAGCTATAAATAAATAAAAATGTAAAAAAACAAACACTAGAGTCAATTAGGCCAGATAAATAAAGACTGCTTACTCCAAAGGAAGTTAAAAATATAAACTGTGAAGTACAACCTAATAAAATTTTTTCCTTGTCTTTTATAATATTTAAAAATTTATAATAACTACTCATTAACAAACATGTTAATGAAACAAAAATAGAGTTAACTACCAAAAGAGAAAAGAAAACAGGATTCCATGATTGTATTTTATCTTTACTAAACTCATAAAAGAAATGTGATAACATAGGAATTAATAATCTGGGGGCCAATCTTTTTTCTTCCTCGAGTCCATCCAAACCTTTTTCAACTACTTTTTTATAAGTAGCAATGTCGGACAAGGCCCCATCAATTTTTAATAATTCTGCATAATCGTATCTACTAATACTGTCATAACCAATAATAAATGAAGTAAGAAAGAAGAATATAAATAATGTAGTTTTTTTTTGAAAATTGTTCATAAAAAAAATAAGTTATCTTGTTTAGAAAAAATTTAAAGAAGTTTTTGTTAACTATACCTGAGTTATTTTGTGATTTTTTAAAATCTAAAATTTACTAATATTTTTTTTCAAAAATTCTGCAATCCTAAAATCAATAATATCATTAATATCAATTGATTTTTTTTTACTCATTAGGTACGCGTAGGTTTTTTTAAAATAATAATTTTTATTTTCTAATAACTTTTTACTATTAAAAATATATATAGCTCCATTTGGTACAAATGTTTTTTTATAATGCTGTCTATTAAAATTTGATTTAAAAAATTTATTAGAAGATTGAACTAAATAACTACCATTAATTTTCTTGCTCCAATCAAGTGGACATTCTAATTCTTTCATGCTTATAACGGAATCAGCTTTTTTATTTTTAAATAGATTTATAGCATTGTCTATATCAGTACTATTCCTCAAAGGCGATGTGGGTAATAAAACAATAAATTCTTTAATATAAATATTTTTTTTTTTTAACTTATTAATTACATAAATATAGGTATCGATCGCTAAAGAATTATTTGTTGCTAATCTTTTTGGTCTCAAAAAGGGAATTTCGGCTCCAAACTTTTTAGAAATTCTGGCAATTTTTAAAGAATCTGTAATTACAATTACTTTAGTAATATTTTTTGATTTGAGAGCTGACTGAATTGTATAATAAATTAAAGGTTTTCCATTAAACGGTAAAATATTTTTATTTTTTAGACCTTTGCTTCCATTTCTGGCTGGAATTATACACAACATTTATAATTTTTGTAAAATTTTTATTTTTATTATTTAATAAATTAATTTATTTTATGTTACATATTTTATTAATAGACTAAATTTTTATTTATTAATTACTATATAAATTTAAGAATTTATAAATGCTAATAAATGTTTATTGAATAATTGTTATTGTAAATAAACAGTATACAGTCTAGAATTATATTTATGCAGTGTGTAATATTAGCAGGTGGTAAAGGAATAAGATTTTCAGAAGAAACGACCCGCATACCAAAACCTCTTATAAGTATCGGAAACAAGCCTATTATTTGGCATATCATGAAACTTTATTCATTTTATGGAATTAATGATTTCATTGTTTGCTCAGGGTATAAAAGCGACTTGATTAAAGAATATTTTGCAAATTATCTACTTCATTCATCTGATGTTTATGTAGATGTTGAAAAAAATACGATTAAGTATTCAAAAAATGAAAAAGATAGATGGAAAATTCATATCATTGATACTGGGTTAAATACTATGACCGGGGGAAGAATAAAAAGAATTTCGCACTTATTACAAGACGAATTTTGCTTAACTTATGGCGATGGAGTAAGTAATATTAATATAAAAAATTCTATAGCATTTCATAAAAAAAATAATAAAATTGTCACAATGAGTATAGTTAAACAGCCGGGGAGATTTGGTATTGTAAAATTAGAAAATAATAACGTTAAATCTTTTGTTGAAAAACCCTATGGTGATAGTGGTTGGATTAATGGTGGTTTTTTTATTATGAAAAAAAAAATTATAGATTATATAAAAAATGATGAGACTATTTTAGAAAAAGAGCCGTTTGAAATACTTTCAAAAAAAGAACAAATTGTTGCTTATAAACATGAAAATTTCTGGTACGCGATGGATTCGTTGAGAGATCAAATTTATCTTGAAAATCTTTACGATTCAAAAAACGCCCCTTGGAAAGTTTGGGAATAAATATAAAATTTTATTATTTTAAGTCTTTATGTCGGGAAGTATTTTAATATCGATATTCACTTTTAATGTTGAAAAGTTTATTGAAAGTCTATTTGTTGATTTAAAAAAATATAAACACTTAGATAAAGAAATAATATGTCTTAATAATAATTCTTCTGACAATACTGTAAAAATAATTAATAAATTAAAAAAAAAAATGGACATACCAAATCTTAAAATTATTTCTCATAAAAAAAATATGGGCTATGGATATAATAAGAAAATTTCTTTTGATTATGCTATAAACAATAATTTCAAAAAAATCATATTTATACATGGTGACAACCAATACCCAGCATCAGGAATAAATCAGATGATCAAATTGCTTGATCGAAGTACATTAAGTTATGGGTCAAGATTTTTAAATAAAGATTCGGTAAAAAAAAATATGCCAAAAATAAAATATTTTGCTAATCCAATTTTAACTAAAATAATTAATATTTTAGCCAAAAAAAACTATAGCGAATATTTTAGTGGTTTTAGGGGTTACAATGTCTCCAGTCTATCAAAAATTAACTATAGCAATTTAAGTAACACTTGGATATTTGAGCAACAAATGATGTTTGAAATTATAAAAAAAAAAATGAAAATAGAGGAATTTATGATACCAACTGTTTATGGTGCTCAAGTTTCTCTAGTTCCTCCAATAAGATACTGTGTAAGATTATTCGGTAGTATTTTCTATTATTTTTTACTTAAAAGATAACAATATTAATAACATTTTCTCACTTTTGTAATTTCGCTCCATAGCTTAACCTGTTTTTTCAGCAATGATATTCTTAGCCAGTCATTATTTATAACCTTTTCTATTATTTTAACTAAATAAATAACTCTGTAATCTATTTTTGTTAATTTTTTTTTATTATATTGCTCATCAAATGGATTTTTTAACTTTAATATAAATTGATTATGTTTGAGATTTTCTTTTATTAAAAATAATTCAGAACTTTTGTTTATGCTGTTGCACTTAATTTTTACTTTTGTAGTCTTATTTTCTAATTCAAATATTACACACGAATCTTCAGTCCGCGAAGCAAGTGGTGAGCATGAAATAACTTTCCATTGCGAAATTGACGAAAGCCAGGAAATCAAATGTATTGCATAAAAACTTAATGCACCTCCTCCAAATTTAGGATTAGATTTCCACGATAAATTTTTATTTTTGTAATGATGTGCATAAAAATTCCAATTAAATAAAATTTTAGATGGTTTTTTTTTTAAAATAAATTCACGTACTTGCTTTGTCCAATTAGTTTCATTAAGTATAAATCCAGCCTGAATATTAATTTTACTGTCTGATAATCTTTTTAGAAGTCTCATTGTTAGCTCTGGTGTTGGAGCAATAGGTTTCTCAAGTATCAAATTACCTTTCCATGATTGGTCTATTAAGTAATTTACAATTTTAAATTGATCGGTTGGTCTTCTTGCAATAACAAGTGTGTCTACGTTTTTTATTAACTGATCTTCTGTCTGAAACCAATTTATTTTCTTTTCAAGAAGCTGTATATTTAAAATATCATCTCTGTTTCTAATTCTATCTTTGTATTTAAATAAAGTAGATATTTTAATTTCATTAAAAAAACTTATGGCTGAAAGCCACCCATAAATTCCAAATCCACCTCCTATGATACCAAATTTCAAATTTCCCTTTTATATTATCTCTTTAAATTCAGGTAATGGCGTGTAAATTTTTCCCTCATAACCTGCTGATCTTAGATAGTCCGCTATTTCCTGATGAATATGCCAAGCCCATATTAAAAGAACTTTAGGAGCATTATTTTTATTCATCCATGTTTCGTCACTTTCTATTTTAATTCTAGTTCCTGGAGCAAAATGATTTAATTTCATAGATCCTTGTTTTTCAAAGATTGCAGGCATAGTATTTTCATCTATGTCTATTAATTTAAGTAAAATTGCTGCTCTGCCAGGAAAGCTTTTTCCGTACACTTTTCCATATTCTTTAGCTAAGTCTAATATTGATTTTCGGGTATTTTTTTTCCAATTATCGATAAAAGACTGCATTTTGTCAAAATCTTTAGATATATAATCCTCATTTGTACTATTTAAACAGTTCAAATTCATTGGATCGTTAATAACAAAATTTTCACTGGACAAATATATTCTTATGTTGCCACCGTATCGCTTTGGGAAAAAAACTCCTGACAATTTTCTTCCAAGTTTTTTAGCAATAAATTCAAATGATTTCTTGCTATAAGTTCTTGGATGCTCATGATAAAAAGTATCAAATTGATTGGTCTTAACAACTGTTCCCAAATAATGATTTTCTATTATAATTAATGTTTCTTCCTTAACTATTGATTTTAAAGCGGCAATTGCTTCTTCTAAATCTTCAATGTGAGCGAAAACGTTAGTAAAAGTTATAATGTCGGGGTATCCAACAATCGATTTCAATTTACTTATGCTCTCTATATTGAAAAAATCATGAATGATATTTTTATGATTTTTTTTTGCCTCTAAAAACGCTCCTGTTGGTTCAATGCCACTTGTTATGCATCCCTTATCTTTGAAAAAATTTAAAAGAGTTCCATCGTTGCATCCAATATCGCACACTACTTTGTCCTTTAACCCATTAAGGCACAAGTCAGCTTGTTCAACTAATTCTTTCATTCCATTTATGACATCTTGAGTAAATCTAGGTCTATAATGATATTCTTGCGGAAAAAGTTTTTCTTTTTTAATGTTATATAGCTGATTAGCAGTCAAACAATTTTCACATAGAGATATGTTTATAGGGTATTCCTCACATACGGCGATGTCTTTTATTGGGATCAAATCATCACAAAGTGGATGCTTACCAAGATTTAGTTTTGGGGAAGGGAGTTTATGTCCGCATACCTGACAAGAGCTTTTGACAATATATTTCATGAGATTTTATAAAAGTTTTTATCAATTATTTTACTTTTAAGCAATTTGTTAATTTCATTTAATCTAATAAATTTTGATTCTCTAAATTCCGTTTTTTGAAGATATTTTAAATTAATTATATTTTTTTTTATTTCTAAAATTGATTGTTTAATATTAATTTTAGGATGATATTTTTTTGACGCCAGTTTGTAGAACAAACTAAAATCGACCTTGTAAGATCTATTATCTATTTTTGCTTCTTTATTTATAGTTATTTCGGAGGGAATATATTTAGCAACATGTTTGGCAATTTGTAAAACAGTATAATTTGAATCTAATGCGCCCACATTGCAAATTAGATATTTTTTATTATTTTCTAAAACTGACCAGATAATTGCCCTACTCATATCTTTTACGTCTATTATTGGCCTCCATGGTTTTCCATCACTTAAAATTTCAATTTTATTCTTAAATAATGCAGAAGTTACAAAATCATTTAAAACCAAATCTAATCTCATGCTATTTGAATATCCGCATGCTGTCGCAAACCTAAGACAGGTAACTTTAATTTTTTTAAGTTTCTTTAGTTCTTTTTCTGCATTTATCTTTGAAACGGCATAAGCCGTGAGTGGCGCTAATGAACTTTTTTCATCTTTTGACCTAAATCCTTGTGAGCCATAAACACTACAACTAGAAGCAAAAACAAATTTTTTTACTCCGCTCTTTTCCGCAAGTTTTGCAAGATTTATTGAATGTTTATAATTAATCTCGCTGGTAACTTTTGAGAATTTATTACCGATAGGGTCATTCGAAATCGCCGCAAGATGAATTACTGCAAAACAACCTTCTAGATGTTTTTTCTTTATTCTTCTAATATCTAGATAATATTGTTTTTTAACAAAAGATTTTTTTTTGTTTACGTTGCACCGTTTAAATAAATTTGAGTCATAACCAATAATTTCCCTAATATGATCATTATATAACTGCTCAACTAATACCGTTCCAACATAACCAAGATTCCCTGTAATAAGAATTTTCATCTTTAATTTTCTAAACCTCAAATGTCATCTCTGAGTAATATTTATAATGTTTTTTTACTAATAGGTTAAATTTTTATTTATTAATTTCTATATAAATTTATGACACAATAATTGAAATTTGAATATTCAAATATAATTTGGATATAAGTTTTGAAATATATTAAGCTACAATTCATTAAAATTTTTTGTAGAAAAATTAAAAATCTTTTTTCTTCCAGGACTTAATCTTTTAAAAAAAACTCTTATAATTGAAAAAAAAACTGAAGGGATATTTACTAATTTTACTGAGGAATAGCTAAATTTAATCTCTTTATTTCTGGTATAAATTTCTTTATAAGTGCAACCGCTATAAATACAGTTAACAATTAGCTCTGCTTGCCAACCATAACCAGAAGTGTCTGACAAATTCATTAAAGCCTTTTTTTTTAAAAAAACTGGTAGTCCATTATAGTATTGTAAATTTAACCCGCTCATTAAATTTATTATTTTAGTATAAATAACTGAGGCTACCTTTCTAAGAAAAGGTTTGTTCGTAACTTCAAATTGGTAATTATATGGAATTAAAAGATCTTGTTTATAAAATTCATTAAAAATTAATTTGATATGCTCAGTGTTTGTAGCATCATCTCCTGCGAATAATTTATAATAGTAATACTTTGATTGTATTAATCCACTTAAAAAAGATTTGAAAAAACCCAAGTTGAAAGTATGCTTAATATAAATAACACTATGTTTCTTGCAAAATTTTTTTAACTTTTCTATTTCTATTTCAGTTGAAGCATCATCAATAACAATTATTTCATATTTTATTTTTTCTTTCCTTAGTATGGGTAATATTTTTTTTATATTATTTATTACAAATCTAGACTCATTATAGCAACTATATCCAATCGAAATACTTTTTTTTTTATAAGAGATATTTTTTGCCATGAAATTTAAATTTTAATAATATTATATTATAGAAAAATATTTATTGGTATTAAAAAGGACCAATAAAATCTTGGTCAAGCTGATCAGGTTTGAATTTTGATTTATAAATTTCTTTAATTTTTATTTTTTTATTAATTAACTTTTCAATTTTTTTAATAATACTAGACTGATTAGGATAGCAAAATTTAGCTAATGCAACGGTACTTGGGATTGGTGTATCCAAGACTCCCACTCTATCAATTTTATAATCTTTTTTATTTTTTAGATTCTCTGAAATTATTGCTAAAATCTCAGAACTAATACCGTATTGCATCCATCCGTTATCTATAACTAAAATTCTTTTTGTTTTTTTTGCTGAAGATAAAAATTTTTCTTTATCAAGTGGTCTCAAAGATTGTAAATCAATTATTTCTGCTTGAATATTATTATCTTTAAGAATTTTTAAAACTTTTATAGCTTCAATTACCATATACGAAAATGTAATAATAGTAATATGCTTTCCCCTAGTTACATATCTAGATTTGCCTATAGGTATTTTATAATAATTTTTTGGAACCACGCCTCTAAGTGTATGGCACCATCTATGTTCAAAAAAAATTACAGGATTATTATCTTCTATGCTTGAAATTAACAAACCTTTTGCAGAATATGGATCTGAAGGAGTCACAACTTTTAAACCAGGAATATGGGAAAATAAAGTTTCTAAAGATTGAGAATGCTGAGGTCCCTGACCCCAGCCTCTTCCAATAATCAATCTTATAACTAATGGTATGTTTTGTTTTCCACCACTCATATAGAACCATTTTGCTGCCTGATTAATAATTTGATCCATAGATAAAAGCGAAAATTCAACTCTTTGATGAACTATAATTGGTTTTTTACCGGCAATAGACAAACCAATCGCTAATCCTGTCATTGAATTTTCAGCAGTCGGCATGTCAAATATTCTATTTGATGGGAAAAATTTTTCTAATCCTATTGTTGTTCCAAAAATTCCCTTTGGGTCGTTAACACCAAGTCCAATTAATAAAATATTTTTATCTTTTAACATTGAAATCTTTAAAGCCTCATTAATTGACTGAGAAAAATCAATAATTCTTTTATTTGTCATAAATATTATTTAATAACTCTTTTCTACTAGGATAATTTGACTTTTCAGCAAAAGAAAAGGCAAAATTAATTTCTTTATCAATTAATTTTTTAAATTTGATAATTTCAAGATTTGAAATAATTTTATTTTTAATAAGGAATCTTTTATAAATCTTTATAGGACAATTACTTAATCCAAGTTGTATATATTTTTTTGATCTGTAATTTAAGTGATCGTCATTATTCGGACCACAATGTTCTAAATGTCTAAAACTATCTATTAATACTAAAAATGGCCTGTTTGTTTTTTTTATTTTTTTAGTTATTAAATTTATTTTATTATATACTTCAAAAACATTAGCTTTTTTAGTGATACGCAAGCCCTTAATGCCTATTGCATCAGCAATTTTTAAGATGCTTCTATTCTTATACTGTCTGCTTCTTAAGTGAGAATAAACGGAAAAATCATTATTTTCACAAACAAAAAGTATGGCTAAATTATGCAAAGAAGCAAAGTCTAAACTTTCTTGGAAAACACCTTCTTCAGTTGCTCCGTCACCAAAAAAAATTACAACTACATTCTTGTTTTTTTTTAATTTTTCACCCCATGCTACTCCTGTTCCAATAGGAATTGTGCTTCCAACTATCGGAACGGCGCCTAATATACCTGCTTCAAAATCAATTAAATGCATTGATCCACCTTTTCCTTTCGCGCAACCAGTCTCTTTTCCGTACAATTCCGCAATCATAGATTTAAGGTTTCCGCCTTTTGCTAAATAATGAGCATGAGATCTATGAGCTGTGAAAATCTTATCTTTTGATGACAAATTTTGACAAATTGCGACTGCGGCGGTTTCTTGTCCGATAGAAAGATGTACTGGACATCTCATTTTCCATTCAGAATACTTTTTTGCAATAGTTTGCTCAACGCTTCTTATTCTTAGCATTTGAAAAAGTAATCTTTTTTTGAGATTATTAATCATTTATTAAAAAAATTATTTATATTATCTGCTATAAATATAATGTCTTTTTTGCTTAAAAATTGATTAATCGGTAAAGTTAAAATTCGATTTGATTGTAATTCAGTTTTTTTAAAGTCTCCTTTTTTGTATCCTAATTTTTTAGCACATGGTTGCAAATGAATTGGAAATGGATAATGAATTGATGTTTGAATGCCTTTAGAAAGTAAATATTTTTTTAATTTATCTCTATTATCAGATTGAATAACGAAAGTATGATAAGTATTAAACTCCTTATTAGTTTCTTGAGGTAGACATACATGCTTACTGTCAATATAACTTTTATATAATTCGGCATTTTTTCTTCTTTTTAAAATTATATTTTGTAAATTTTTAAGTCTAAAATTTAATATCGCTGCTTGTAAATTATCCATTCTAGAAACATATCCAAAATTTTTTACAACGTTTCTGTTTGTCATCCCGTGACTTCTTAAATTTTTAATATAATCAGCTATTTTTTTCGAATTAGTTGTAAGATAGCCAGCGTCTCCTAACGCGTTAAGATTCTTCAAAGGATGTGCTGAAAAACAACCTACGTCTCCTATAGACCCTGATTTTTTATTTAAATACATAGATCCAATTGATTGCGCTGCATCCTCAACAACTTTTAATTTATATTTTTTAGCAATTCTCATAATTTTGTCCATCTCACACATTCTACCCGTCAAATGCACCGGCATAATAACTTTTGTTTTTTTAGTAATTTTTTTTTCAATTAAGTCAGGGTCTATATTTTGATCATATTTAACATCGACAAAAACTGGTATTGCCCCCAAATGAACTATTGCTGCTGTTGATGCTATAAAAGAATTTGGGGTTGTTATTACCTCATCGCCTCTTCTTACTCCTAGAGCGTGTAAAGCTAAAGTTAGAGCATCTGTTCCGCTATTTAAAGCTACGCAATATTTGGTATTACAAAATTTTGATATTTTATTTTCAAAAACTTCAACATCATCACCTCCAATATAATTTCCTGAAGAAAATACTTTATCAACAATTCGAATTATAATTTTTTTTTCTAAATGATACTGCTTTTTTAAATTTACGTAAAAAATTTTCATTTTTTTTTATAAAATTTTTTTACAACAGAAACTACGTATCTCATTTCTTTATTTGTCAAATGTTGATCACAAGGAAAACTTATGATGCTCTTGGCATGCTTATCTGCTACTGGAAAATCACCAATTTTATGTTTTAAAAACTTCATTGCTTCTTGGCGATATATTGGCACAGGGTAATGAACTTTTGCTTCAATGCCATTTTTAATGCAGTATTTTAGAAGTTTATTTCTGTCTTTGACAAAAATAATGTAAAGATGATACACAATTTTAAAATTCTTAGGTCTAAAAGGAACTCTTACGCCATTAATTTTTGCAAAATTCTTATCATAAAATTTAGCATTTAAAATTCTTCTATTTGCAATTTGTTTTGCTTGTGGCAATAACCAATTAGCAACTATTGATTGAAAAGTATCTAATCTAGAATTATATCCAGATATTTTGACTTTATCTCTGTTGATTAAACCGTGATTTCTTAAAAGTTTTATTTTTTCATAATACTTTTTTTTATTAGTAACTATAATTCCTCCATCAGACCAAACATTAATATTTTTTAGAGGATGTAAAGAGAAAGCTCCAAACTCTCCTATAGTCCCTGCTTTTTTTTTGTTAACTTCCGCAAGAATTGATTGACACGCATCTTCGACTATTGGAAGATTATATTTTTTGGATATTTTTTTTAATCTAGTCATTTCTGTCATGTATCCCGTATAGTGAACAGCTACTATTGCTTTAGTTTTTTTATTAATTTTTTCTTCAATTAAATCTAAATTCATGCAGAATGTATCGTCACAATCTACAAATACTGGTTTTGCCCCCAACTCCATTATAGCGCCTACGGTTGCCACAAAAGTATTGGCTGCTGTTATAATTTCATCTCCAGCATTAACTCCTAAAGCTTTTAAACTTATTTTAATAGCATCAGTTCCCGAATTAACTCCAACAGCGTATTTTGAACCTATAAGTTTTGCAAAATTTTTCTCAAAAATTTTAAGAGGCTTTCCTAATGTAAAATCGCCGGTATTGACAAATTTTTTTAAGTTTATCCATAAATCTGGACAATTACTAAATTGTTGCTTCAAATATGAATATCTTACTTTCATTTTAAATTTAAAGACATCATTTTTTTTATATTATAATAAATCTCATTATTTAAAGGATCTACTAATAATTTTTTTTCAAAAATACTCACGAGCTCTTTAATTGCATCTTCAATATTATAGTAATTTGTAAAACCTAATTTATTTTTAATTTTTTTTGAGGATATATGGTAAGATCTGTTATCTCCGCCACTTTTTAAGTAACGTATATTCACTTTTTTTTTAACGTTTTTAATTACTAAATTACAAAGAGTGTTAACAGAATGATTTTCAAAACCAATATTAAAAACTTCTCCTGAAATCATATTTTTAGGCTGCTCAATTAAAAATATATAAGCATTGGTGATATCCTTAATGTTAATATTTGGTCTTAACTGGGATCCTCCATAAATAGGAATCTCTCCACTATTATAAGCTAAGTTAGTTAAAATATTCACAACTAAATCAAGCCTTTGTCTTTTGGAATACCCACAAACCGTAGCTGGTCTAACAACGCAACATGTAAAATTTTTATTATTATATCTAAGCAAAATATCTTCGCACATAGCCTTGAACCTTGAATAATCGGTCAAAGGCTCAAGGGAAAAATCCTCATCAACATCTTTCTCTAATTTTATACCATAAACACTCGATGAAGACGCATAGATAAATCGTTGTACACCATTTTCTTTACTAATTTTTACCAAATCTTCAAATGGATCAAAATTTATAGATTTCCCAAGCTCAGGATTTAAATCGAAACTAGGATCATTAGATATGCACGCCAAATGAATAATACAATCAAAATTTTTAATTATTTTTTTTAATAAATTTAGATCTCTAACATCTCCTTTAATGACGTTTAAATTATTGTGATTAGTTAAAAAATTTCCATAAATAAATAAATCAAAGACTGTTACTTTATAGTTTTTTTCAATCAATTGAGTAGTAAGATGAGTGCCAACATATCCGCCACCACCTATAACTAAAATATTTTTCACTTACTTTTTCTTGCCAGGCTATCCACTATTGAAAGCAACCATATTTGATGAATATTCTCAATAACGTTGTAAATATTTGAGCTAACATAAAAAGATAAATTTCCTAATTTTTTAAGATGATTATTTTTATTAAAACCTGTGAATGTGACTATTGATGAAAATTTTATATTATTTTTTTTAACTGCATTAATCATATTTTTAGACATGCCACTTGATGATATTAAAATCAAGAGATCGCCTTTGTCCGCATAAAACTCTAGGGTTTTATAAATCCAATTATCAAATCCATAATCATTTGAGAGGCAGGTAATTAGGCTTGAATCGGAAAAATTTACACATCTAATTTTTGCTACATTAGTTAAATCTAAAGCAAAATGACTGGCAATAGCAGCGCTTCCTCCATTTCCAAATATAATAACTTTTTTCTTATTCTTTTTACAATCTAAAATTTTTTCTCTTAATATTTGCAAGCTGTTTATTAAAGAGCGGCTATATAAGTTTTCACTTATTTTCAAGAAATTTTTATAAAAATTGAATTCTTTATATTTCGTCATTTGAGCATGTATTGAATAATTTTATCTAATTCATTAATGTCCACAGAAATTTTATTTCCGATATTTTTGACACTGATTGCTGCAGCAATCGAACCTAAAAACAATACAAGCTCTGGTTCTAAATTATGTTTTATAGCAAGTGCAGAAATAGATAACATAGCGTCACCGGCTCCAACTTTGTCAACAGATTGATATGCAAAAGCAGGGCAGGATATTACATTTAAATTTTTTCTAAAAAGCATAACGCCATTTTTTCCTCTTGTGACAATCAAATTTTTAATTTTATTTCTTTTAATTAAAATTTGAGCCAAAATATTTAGATTCAATTGTTCCTCCCTTAATTCATGTCTTAGTTCCGCTTCATTAATAACTAAGGCATCAATATTCTTATAATTGTTCACAGAATGATAGCCAATGTTTGCGGAGTTTAACTGAGCATTTAATGCTTTAAAGTTTTTTATCTTAGAAATAAAATTAGCGCTTTTTTTGTCTAAAAAATCATGTCCATAATCGCAAACAATTATCATGTCACTATTTTTTAATTTTGTCTTAATCTTAGAAATTAAAACTTCCGAAAAATTTTTATTAGGTTTTTTTGGTAAAATATATGAGCCAAACATTTTATAATTAGATACTTGATCGATAAATCTTTTTTTTATTATTGATGAATATTTCTCTTCTGGTTTTAAAAAATTTGTAATAATATTTTTTTCGAAAGAATTTTTCAAAATTTTTTTAAGAAAAAACTCATTGCCAAATGGAGAAATGAGTTGAATGCTTCCAACAAAAGATGAAAGGTGTCTTGCTACGGCTCCTATACCGCCTACATAAAATTCATTATTTATTTCCTTTAAAACCAAATGAGGCTCCTTACCTGACTTTCCAATAATATTTCCAAAACAATAATGATCAAATATCAATTCACCCACTAATAATGGTTTTGTTTTTTTAAAATTTTGTATCTTGTTTTTAATATAACTATAACCGAATTTATTTTTTATATTTTTAATGTAATCATCCTGATGATTATTTAAAGCCAATAAATTTTTTTCATTAATAATTTTCGTGGAGCTAAATTTTTCATCGTTTGTGTATACAACTTTACCTTTAAATTTTTCTACTAATCTTTTTTCTAAATAAATTTTTTTTGTATCGTCTGATGAATTATTTTTATAGTCTGGACCTTTAACATAAAACCTAGGTCTAATCACTTTTATGCTATCTTCTGCACTTTCTGTTTCGCAAATATAAAGATAGTCTATAATTTCTATTTCACTTAAATGTTTTAATCTTTGTATTTCGTTAAAAAGTGGTCGTCCAATTCCTTTTTTAATAAATTTATCTCTTGTAATTGAGACGATTAATATGTCTCCTAGTTTTTTTGCACTTTTGAAGTGGAGAATATGTCCATAATGAACCAGATCAAAAACACCATGACAAAGAACAATTTTTTTATTACTTTTTCTTAAAACTTTTATAATTTTTATAAAATTATTCTTTTCTAAAATTTTTTTCATTTACTTAAATATTTAAACCAATTCTTGGTTGCCTTTTTTATACTTTCTGGAGTCCACACAGGAGCTTTCTTCCAGTAACCAATGTTTTCCAGAATTATATTTACCCCATTTTTTATATCTATTTTTGGTTCCCATTTTAAATTTTTTTTTATATTCGAAATATCTGCATAAGTTATATCTGGTTCACCTGGTCTTTTAGGAATTTTTACATAATTGCCACCTAAATATTCTATTATTTTCTTAACTTTAACTGTTTTATTGCTTCCAACATTAAAGATTTTATTACTTAATTTTGATTTTGCTGACATCACAAATGCATCAACAACATCACTGACGTAAGTAAAATCTCTCGACTGATTTCCATTCCCAACCATAGTAAAAGGTTTTTTAGATAATTTTTGAGCTAAAAAGACACCAAACATTGCACCATAAGTTCCTGTAGTTCTAGATCTTGGTCCATAAACATTAAATAATCTTAAAGATATAAAGTTAATATTATATATTTTAGACCAGTAAATAATTAACTGTTCTCCTAAATATTTTGTAACCGCATATGGAAATATCGGATTTATTTTTTCCGTTTCTTTTGTTGGATACTTTTTTGGAATCCCATAACAAGATGAGGATGCGGAATATAATAATTTTTTTACTTTAAACTTTTTACAGGCCTCAAGAACATTTAATGTACCGGTCACATTTGAGTGATAATATTTTGCAGGATTATCTATGCTTGGCACTATATCAGCCAAAGCCGCTAAATGAAAAACATAATCTACATTTTTAAATTCATTTTGCCACCTGCCGCTCTTAGAAATATCCGCCTTAATAAACTTAATTTTTTTTTTAATATGTTTAATATTTTCAATTCTTCCTGTACTTAAATTGTCAATAATCTTTACTTTATATTTTTTTTTTAACAATGCATCGGCTAGATGACTTCCTAAAAAACCTGCTCCACCTAAAATAATTGTTTTCATATTTAACTACAGACTGCCAATCTTAACAAATATATTATTTGATATTTATTTTAAATATCTAGTCCAATTTTTACTAAAGCCATAAGCTTTATCATCAACAAAAATATCATACGACGGTTTTCCAAAAATAATTTTATTATATTTTACCCCCCAATTTTTTAATTGTTTTAGAGTGAATTGATACCCCTGCTTTTTAGCCTTTAAAATATTCTCATTATTTCTACCCATAAATCTTGAGGTAAAAATCTTTATATAAAAACCTTTTAAATATAAATCATTTATAAATTTAATATTTTTTTTTATTGGTTTGGATTTTTTATAATTACTTTTATAAGTTCTGCATATGACATTATCAATATCAAAGCAGTAAATTTTTTTCTTCACTTTTGATGATTAATTTTAATCTATTTATTAATTTATAAATCTAATTTTATAAAAAATAAACATTGTAATTTGTATCTTAAAATCTTTTCAGTGCATAAATCAAGCCAATTGAGCTATTAGTAACGGTAAGCTTAACGTGTTACCACGCTTCCACACCCGTCCTATCAACGTCGTAGTCTACGACGGCTCTATAGGAAGAACTAG
>Ga0214921_10000736_pt1 | contig 58936 bp, 46 predicted proteins | sample LL1505_MetaG_FD_177992 | JGI IMG/M metagenome (GOLD analysis project Ga0214921, IMG submission 177992) | Freshwater microbial communities from Lake Lanier, Atlanta, Georgia, United States - LL-1505 | ecosystem: Environmental > Aquatic > Freshwater > Lake | place: USA: Georgia | collected...
ATTGTCCTCAGAGGAATCAGCGAGCATAGGTTAATTTTTGGAAAACGCTTATCTGTACAAGAATATTTGGCAAGATATCGTTCTGCTGATCTTTTTTTAGATACTATTCCTTATAATGCAGGAACTACTGCTAGTGACGCACTACGCATGGGATTGCCAGTTCTTACTCGCACAGGAGAATCTTTTGCTAGTAGAATGGCGGCAAGTCTTCTGATTGCCTTAGGGCTACCAGAGCTTATTACCACAACTCAAGAAGAATATGAAAATCTTGCAGTTGAATTGGCTACAAACTCAAAAAAATTAAAGATTATTAAAGATAAATTAATAACCAGTTTACCAGCGTCTAAACTTTACAATACCAAGCTATTTACCAAAAATATTGAAACTGCTTATGCAGGTATTTACAATAGATATCATAAGGGTTTAGAACCAGATCATATCTACATAGAACAATAATTTATCACTAAATAAATGAGCAGCAAAAAACCAACCGTAGCAACAGAGAGGCAAAATCAAATATTTCAAGAAGCGCTTGCATTGCATCAATCTGGTCAACTTGATTTAGCAGAAATTCAATATAAAAAGTTATTAGAATCTCTTCCAAACAACATATTGTTACTGAATAATTTAGCTGGAATTGAATTTCAAAGAAAAAATTTTCAAGAAGGCGTAAAGATTATTAATCGCTCATTAAACATATCTCCCAACCAACCTATGTCTCTTAATAATCGAGGCAATGCATTGCAAGAACTTAAGAGATTTGAAGAAGCATTGGCAAGCTATGATCGCGCTATAGCACTTATGCCTAATCATTTATATGCTTACTCTAATCGTGGAAATTTACTTAGAGAAATGAATCGTTTAGATGAGGCGCTAATAAGTTGCAATTGCGCTATTGCGATTCAACCTGATTACGCAGAAGCTCATTATAATTGTGGAAATATACTCAAAGATCTTAGAAGATTTGAAGATGCAATAGCAAGTTACGATAAAGCTATAGCTCTTAATCCAAGTCATGCTGATGCATACTGCAATCGAGGAAATATGCTTAAAGAGCTTGGAAAATTAAATGAGGCAATAACAAACTACGATCGAGCTATTGAAATTAGGCCTGACATAAATTTTCTTTTAAGTACGGCTTTATTTGTAAGAATGCGGGTATGTATGTGGAGTGACTTTCGGTATCGTCTTAATGAGCTTATCAGTAGAATTAATAATCACGAAAAAGTTTCTGATGCGTTTGCAATATTGGCGATTATTGATGATCCAGAAATTCATAAAAAAACTGCTGAAATTCTTATGGAGAGCAAATATCCACCCAACAACATACTGCCAAAAATTAGTCCATATTTAGAACATAAAAAAATTCGTATAGGATATTTCTCTCCCGATTTCAGAAGTCATCCAGTTTCATTTTTAACTGCAGAACTTTATGAAATGCACGATAGAAGCAAATTTGAAATTCATGCTTTTTCATATAGCAATACAAAAGACCAAGTAACTGCCCGTATTGTAGCTGGAGTTGATCATTTTCACGATGTTAGTAAAATGTTTGACAAGGATGTTGTATTGCTTTCAAGAAAGCTGGAAATAGACATTGCTGTAGATTTGGGTGGGTATACTCAAAATGGCAGAACGGAAATATTCGCGATGCGAGCAGCGCCAGTACAAATGAGCTATATTGGTTATCTTGGCACCATGGCAGCAAATTATTTTGATTATCTAATAGCTGACCCAATAATAATTCCTGAAGAAAATAAAAAATATTACTCAGAAAAAATTATTTATTTACCAAGTTATCAAGTAAATGATTCAAAAAAAGTTCTTCCAACTAATGCTGTTACAAGGCAAGAATTTGGACTTCCAGAAAAGGGGTTTGTGTTTTGCTGTTTCAACAACGCTTACAAAATAAATCCCAATACCCTTGATAGTTGGGTGAGAATATTTAAGAGAGTTGATGGCAGTGTTTTGTTCGTTTATGTAGAAAATGAGTCAGCAGAAAACAACTTAAGAAACGAAGTTATTTTAAGGGGTCTTGAAGCTAATAGATTAATTTTGGGAAAGCGTCTAGATGTGCAAGAATATCTAGCAAGATATCGTGCCGCTGATCTTTTTTTAGATACTCTTCCTTACAATGCTGGAACTACAGCAAGTGACGCCTTACGCATGGGATTGCCAGTACTTACTTGCATGGGAAAATCTTTTGCCAGCAGAATGGCGGCAAGTTTGCTTACTAACTTAAACTTACCCGAGTTGGTTACTGCATCTCAAGAAGATTACGAAAATCTTGCTGTTGAACTTGCTACAAATTCAGAAAAATTAAGAATTATCAAAGATAAATTACTGGCAAATTTAACAACAGCACCACTTTATAACACTAAATTATTTACCAAGAATATTGAGTCTGCTTATAATTCTGTATTTGAAAGATATAAAAATGGATTGAATCCTGATCATATTTATGTAAAAAGTTTGCCATCCTAAACTCGTTTCAGAATCTCCAGGTCATCTAAAATTTGCCTCTTCAACTCTTCCAACGAAGCAAATTTTTTTTCTTCTCTGACAAAATCAATAAACTCAACTTCAATCTTTTTACCGTATAAATCTTGGTTAAAATTAGGAATATGAGTTTCGTAAAGTGGAATTTTTTCTTCCTGAACCGTTGGTTTAATGCCAAAATTAGTGATTGAAGGAAATTTTTGATTAAGATGAGGAATGAATGTAAGAGTTTTATAAACTCCAAATTTAGGCTTAATAATATGGGGTTTAGCTATTAAATTTGCAGTCGGAAAACCCATCTGTCTGGCTAATTTTCTACCCTCATTAACAATGCCAGTAATCGTAAAATTTCTTCCTAAAAACTGATTTGATTCAACAACTCTTCCGTCTTTAAGAAGTTTTCTAATAAAGCTAGAAGAGCAAATTTCTTGTGATTTTTTTAATGCTGAAATTTCCATCAAATCAAATCTTCTGGCAAAATCAAAATTTTTTGATTCTTTTTCTAAAAGTGAAAAATTACCTTCACGATTTTTACCAAAAATAAAATCATAACCAATAACAAGGCTTTTAACATTTAGAGATTTTACTAAAATTTTCTGAATAAAATCATAAGCTTCAATATTCGCCAAATTTTGGTTGAATGGCAAAATAATAACATAATCAATTTGTTGCTCTTTGAAAATTTTTAATTTTTGAGCAAGACCATTAATTCTAAAGTCTTTTGCCCTATCTGGCTGAAACAATGTAACGGGATGTGGCTCAAAAGTTAAAATTGCCGAAGAAATATTTTTTTCTTTGGCAATTTTTTTTATTTCATTAATTATCGCCATATGACCTAAATGCATGCCATCAAAATTGCCAATTGTTAAAACAAGTCGAGGCAGGGCGTTTTTGATTTTATTTAGGTTGCGAATTATTTGCATTTAGTGAGTTTGTAAATTTTTTATTTTATAGTTTTAACCCGTTTAATCTACCGCCCCTAACCCCTCCTTATCAAGGAGGGGAATTAAAACCGAACTCGGAGCAAAGTCCCCCTCCTTGATAAGGAGGGGAATGCTTTTAGTACCCCTCCTTGATAAGGAGGGGTTAGGGGGCGGTAGATTAAAGCGTTCGGTCTTTGTTAAGGCGTCGCCAATCGCACGCTCATAACAACAATTAACAACCACATTTAACAATAATGAAATTCTTTTTGCGAAGTTTTTTTATATTTTTCTTAGCCATTCATTCAGCCAATGCCTATGAATCCTATAAACACGGCATTTCAACATTTGGTGATTTAAAATATTCTAAAAACTTTCAACATTTCGACTATGTAAATCCTAATGCACCAAAAAATGGTTCAGTAAAATTTGGCGCCGAAGGAACATTCAATAACCTCAATTCCTTCATTTTAAAAGGCATTAATGCCTCTGGTTTATCATATCTTTATGATAGTTTAATGGAAGGATCAGAAGATGAAATTTCCTCAACTTATGGCTTAATTGCCCAAAGCGTTAAATTGGCATCAGACAAATCCTCAATCAGCTTTAAACTTAGAAAAATTGCCCGTTGGCAAGATGGCAAACCAATCACCGTCGATGATGTGGTTTTTACTTTTAATAAATTAATTTCCGATGGTCATCCATCCTACAAAATGATTTATCGCGATGTCAAAGAAGTTAAAAAAATTAACAATCATGAAGTAAAGTTTATTTTTAAAACCAATCAAAACCGCGATTTGCCTTTGTTAGTCGCTTCAATGAAAATTCTACCAAAACATTTTTTCGACAAAGTTGATTTTACTAAAACCACTCTTGAAGCTCCACTTGGCTCTGGCCCTTATAAAATCAAAGAAATAAATGTTGGCAAATCAATTTCTTATGAAAGAGATAAAAATTATTGGGCAAAAGATCTGCCAGTAAATAAAGGTCGCTACAACTTTGACAAAATTACTTACGATTATTACCGCGATAACAATGTTTTGGTAGAAGCTTTTAAAGCGGGTAAATATGATTTGCGCCAAGAAAATGTAGCTCGTAATTGGGCAAATAGTTACAATATTGATGCTATAAAAAATAGCGAAATTATCAAAAAAGAAATTCCACACAGCCTTCCAACTGGGGCTCAAGCTTTCGTTATTAACTTGCGAAAAGAAAAATTCCAAAATTTAGAATTACGCAAAGCTTTAACTTACGCCTTTGATTTTGAATGGCTTAAAGATCATATCTTTTATAAATCATACAAACGCACTAATAGTTACTTCTCCAATTCCGACTTTGGTTATAAAAATTTTATAATGCCCCAATCAAATTTACTGGCAAATGGCGACGGTTTTAATCGCAACAACTTAATTAAAGCCAAAGAGATACTTGATAAAGCTGGTTACAAGATTTCTCATGGAAAGTTAATTGATCCTAAAACTGGTAAGGCTTTAGAAATTGAATTTTTAATTGATAGCGAGGCTTTTCAAATGATTATTGCGCCTTTCGTTAAAAATTTAGCCAAATTAGGAATTAAAGCAAAAATGCGCTTTATCGAGGAAAATCAATATCAAACCAGAGTTAATAACTTTGATTATGACATTATTGTGGCGGTTTTTGGACAAGGGCTAATTCCGGGAAATGAGCTATTTTCTTATTGGCATTCTTCACAAAAAGACATTAAGGGTGGTCAAAATGTTTCCGGTCTTGATAATAAAGAAATTGATAAATTAGTTGAAAAAATTGCCAAAGCAAAAACCAAGGAAGAATCTTTAAAGCTTTGTTATGAGTTCGATAAAAAAATGTTAGAAAATTATTACGCAATTCTACAATGGCATAATAACAGCTACAGAATTCTATATCGTAATATTTTTGATATGCCAAAAGTTACGCCAAGATATTCCTTGGCGGTTGATACTTGGTGGGTGAAATGAAAATAATAAATTATACCAATTATCACAATTAAATATACATTTGAGCGAAAGATTTTTGAGGATAAAATTTAGAAGAAAAACCTCCTGTATCACGATATACAGAAGGTTTTTTTTCTAAATTTTAGACCAAAAAGATGAAGCTCAAATGTATATTTAATTGTGATAATTGGTATTACATCACTTAAACCTCTTTGTCGTTCCACGCTCTCTGTTGTCATCCCCGCGAAGGCGGGGATCCAGTTGCTTAATAAAGTTTTCTGGATTCTCGCCTTCGCGGGAATGACGATATGAGAGAGAATGAACAAGAATAGTAAGAAAAAACAAACCTTATTTTATAAAATGACCTTCAACATCCCAGAATTCACAGTCACAGAATTCTCCCGCTCCATTAAAAGAGTAGTAGAAGACGCCTTCGGCTATGTCAGAATCAAAGGCGAAATCACTGGCTTTAAAAAAGCCTCTTCAGGTCATCTTTATTTCTCTCTTAAAGATGAAGATGCAACACTTTCAGCCGTTTGTTTTCGAAATATGGCAAGCCTGATTAATTTTGAAATGGCAGATGGCTTACAAATCACGGCTTCTGGCCGCGTTACAACTTTTGAAGGTCGATCAAATTATCAAATAATTGTTGAGAAGGTAGAAATATCGGGCATCGGCGCTGTTTTAGAAATGATTGAAAAAAGAAGACAAAAATTAATCGCCGAAGGTTTATTTGATGAAATTCACAAAAAACCATTACCATTTTTTCCTAAAATTATCGGCGTAATCACTTCTGAAACTGGCGCTGTATTACAAGATATCAAACATCGCATAGAAGCCCGCTGCCCAACTAACATCCAGCTTTATCCAACATTAGTTCAGGGCGAAAAAGCTGTTATTGAAATTATTGAAGCCATTAAATTTTTTAATAAATTAAAGAGCAGCGAAAGACCAGATGTTCTAATTATAGCGCGTGGTGGCGGTTCTTTCGAAGATTTATTGCCATTTAACGATGAAAATTTAGTAAGAGCAGTTTTTGCTTCAGAAATTCCAATTATTTCTGCAATTGGACATGAAACCGATACTTCTTTAATTGATTACGCCTCCGATTTACGCGCACCAACTCCCACGGCGGCGGCAGAATTAGCAACTCCAATTCTAAGTGATTTAAAAAATCAGCTAAATTTTTTACATGAAAAATTGAATTTTTTACCACAAAATATTTTAGCAGAAAGATTTCAACATATAAAAAATTTACAAAGATACATCGCTGATCCAGCCAATCTATTACAGCAAATAAAAGAAAAATTCATCTCTTTAGAAAAAAGATTTTTCGCTTCTTATTCAAATTTTTTTGAAAATAAATCACATAAATTAGCTAAAATTCAATTTTCTAACGATAATATTTTAGGTAAAATTAAAATCTTTGAACAAAAAAACGAATATCTATTTAAGTCTCTAGAATTAAGACTTGACAATGATTTGAAGGAGAAAAAAACTAATTTAGAAAATTTAAATAAACTTTTAAAAGCTCATCACTATAACGAGATTTTAAAGCGAGGTTTTTCTTTAGTAAAAAATGAAAAAGGCGAAATAATTTCTTCACTTTCACAAATTCAAACAAAACAAAAAATCATCACTGAAGTTTGCGATGGAGAATTTTCTTCTTATGTTCTGGAGATTGATAATAAAGCTTCCAAACCAGAAATAAAAAAAGAGAATATTGAAGCAATTCAACCAAAACTTATTTGATTAGAAAAATATATCAAAAAAAGCTCTAAACAAAATTCAAGAGATCCTCGAATCCCGTGGATTTAAGGATGACAAGATTTATATTTAAAAAGTATGCCAATAAAAACTCCTAAATTTTGGGTTAAAAGGAATATCATTTCTTTTGCTTTATTACCTCTAAGTTTCATCTATTTTCTAGCCATGCTCTTAGATAGATATTCCAAAAAATCTCAAAAAATTTCCAAACCAGTAATTTGTATCGGAAACTTTATAGCGGGTGGTTCTGGAAAAACTCCCACCGCCATTGCTATCGGTAAAATTGTGCAAGAATCTTTTGCGGAATGTAAATTTGCTTATTTAAGCAGTGGTTACAAAGGGAAAGGCGCTGATTTTATTTCTCTTCGAGAAGAAAATTATGAGGCAAAAAATGTTGGCGATGAGCCATTGCTTCTAAATGAAATAGCGCCAACTTTTATATCAAAAAATCGTTTATTCGGGGCTAAACAAATTGATAAAATCAATGAAATAAAAGCGGTTATTCTTGATGATGGAATGCAAAATAAAACTCTACATCAAGATTTGGTAATTGCAGTTGTTGATGGTAAAATTGCTTTTGGAAATGAATTTCTAATTCCAGCTGGCCCAATGAGACAGCCGCTTAATATGGCTCTTAAAACAGTAGATTTTGTAGTTATAATTGGTGAAACAGAAGAAAAAGTTATAAAAAAATTATCTGATAAAAAAATTACAAGAGCTAAAATTGTTGCAACAAATTTAGAAAAATTTTCTGGTCAAAAATTAATAGCATTTTGCGGACTGGCTTATCCTGAAAAATTCTTTTCTTTTCTTGAAAATAATGGACTTGAAATAATAAATAAAAAATCTTTTTCAGATCATTATTTTTATCAAAATCAAGATCTTGAAAAACTATGTGAAATGTCTAAAAATAAAGGTGCAAAATTAGTTACAACTAAAAAAGACTGGATAAAATTCCCTGATAATTTCCAAAAAGAGATAGATTATTTAGATATTAATTTAGAATTTTTGGATAAGGAATTTATTAAAAATGAATTAAAGAAGGTTATACATTAAATAAACTTAATGGTACAAAAATCAAAAACAAAAACATGAACAAAAAAGACTCACTAAGACAACTAATTAAAACCACGCGCTACTTCCTAGAATCCATAATAGTAAAGTTCGGCCTCTGGTTTTTCTATGTCATTGGTGTAAAAAAAGCCTCCAACATCGCAGCAAAAATCACAATTTTCATCGGCAAAAAAATCTCAGTTCACAAACTTGCTTACAAAAACTTAACCAATGCTTTACCAAATTTATCTGAAACTGAAAAAGAAATAATCCTTAATGACATGTGGGATAACCTAGGGCGCGTCATAGCAGAATACCCTCATGTTGCACATTATCCACTTGAAAGGCTAAATGAAATTATAGAATTTTCGGATGAGATGATAGAAAATATAGAAACATTAAAAAAAGCAGGGAAGGGTGGTATAATCTTTTCAGGACATATTGGAAATTGGGAAATTGGTCCAAAAGTTTTTGCAAAATTTGGTCTTATGGTTCACACGGTTTATCGCCCACTAAACAACCCTTATGTTGAAAAAATGACCGCTGCAATTCGTGATATGAACATGATCACAAAAAGCACTCAAGGTAATCGTCGCATTGTTGAAGTGATAAAATCTGGTGGCTTTATTTTAATTATGGCAGATCAAAAAATTAGCGAAGGAGAACCAGTAAAATTTTTCCACGACACTGCAATTACCACCACCTCAATTGCCAAAATTGCTTTAAAATACGGTGTTCCTGTAGTTCCAGCTCGCGCTGTTAGAATTGGGAAAGATTTTAAATTCTTGGTTGAAACTGATAAGCCATTGGAAATTCAAAGAAGCGATAATCTTAATAACGATGTTCTTAGCTTAACTCTTGAAATAAATCGCAAACTTGAAAGTTGGATCAGAGAATATCCAGCACAATGGTTTTGGGTTCATAATCGCTGGAAGAAATAATAAACATAAAACTGCCTTTAATTCGATAAGCTTAGTGTGACATCGAGTTTTTTTACATATATAAAAAGATAATCACAAAAAATAATTTGATTGTAACTTTAATTTTGTTATAGTTATCTGGTTTCAGCTTCTTTATTTAAAACAGCACAGGTACACAATATTTAATTCAAAAAAATTACAAATATGAAATCACTTAAAAAATTTATCATTTTAGCATTGATCCCCTTTGCAGCTTCATGCGCTTTTCTTAACGAGAGAACCGTTGAAATAGGAATAAATAGCAACCCATCTGGAGCGGACATTATTATCGAAGGTAAAAACTACGGAAAAACCCCAGCAGTACTTAAAATTGAACCAAAAGCTTACACTGTAAATTTGGTTAAAGAGGGATATGGATCAACAAACTTTAAAACTGAAATTTGGTGGGGAACCGTCAGAACCGATGTCAACGGAACTAGAACAGTAGATGGCAATAGATGTTTCTTAGATATGATGACCGTTGTGTTCTCTTTCAACGCCTACAATGCAGCTAAATGTGGCGACTTTAAACAAAAACAATATTCAATAACAATTCCACAAACTGCGAATTCAAGCCGTTAATTGTTTAGATTACTAAAAAAATGGAGCGAATATAGTATACTAAGCTAATCTTGCATATTTCTAACTTCGAATTTTTGGTAAAAATTTACTCGAAGAATAACGCTGTATCAACTGATACAGATTATATTCTTCGTCGCAATTTTTTCTCAAAACTTCTTATACCAATTCCCATCTTTAATTAACTTTTTAGGCGAAATATTTTTGAGGATAAAATTTAGAAGAAAAGCCGCATGTACATAGATGCACATAAGGTTTTTATTCTAAATTTTAGACCAAAAAGATGAATCATAAAAAGTTAATTAAAGATGGGAATTGGTATTAGTTAGAAATATGCAAGATTAGCTTAGTATGCTATAGTTTATTCTATCGCTCCATTTTTTATGGTAAAAATTTTATCAGATTTCTGCGCTAAATCTAAATTATGGGTCACCACTAAACAGCCAATTTCATAAGTCTTAACTAATCTCTGTAAAATTTCAAAAACCTTCGCTGCTATTTCTGCATCCAAATTTCCCGTAGGTTCATCAGCTAGAATCAAAGATGGTCTAGAAATCAAAGCTCTAGCAATTGCCACTCTTTGTTGTTGTCCACCAGATAATTGTGATGGCTTATGATCAAATCTATCTTCCAACCCAACTTCTTCTAAAATTTTTTTTGCCGCCGCAAAAGCTTCATCTTTATTCTTACCTTGTATCAAAAGCGGCAAAGCAGCATTTTCCAAGGCTGAAAATTCTGGTAATAAATGATGAGATTGATAAACAAAACCTATGTGATTTTTTCTGATTTTGGTTCTTACTTCATCATCAGCTTTTGAAGCATCAATTCCATTAATCAAAATTTTTCCAGAATTTGGAGTATCTAACAATCCAGCAATCTGTAAAATAGTAGTCTTTCCAGATCCAGAAGGACCAATTAAAGACGCCATTTGACCTTTTTTTATTTTAAGATTCGCACCTTTTAAAACTTCAATTTTTTGATTGGCTTGGGAAAAACTTTTTTTGATATTTTCTAATTCAAGAACTGCCTGCATTTCTAATAAATATATTAAACTTTTGATATTTTGGACAATAAAAAAGGTGACTTTGTAAAAAAGTCACCTCTAATACCAATTATCACAATTAACCATACATTTAAGCTTCATCTTTTTGGTCTAAAATTTAGAAAAAAAACCTTCTGTACATCCTGATACAGGCGGTTTTTCTTCTAAATTTTATCCTCAAAAATCTTTCGCTCAAATGTATATTTAATTGTGATAATTGGTATAATATTATAATTCTAACCTTTTGCTCTTTTCTTTTTAGGCTTCTCATCATCGTCATCGTCATACATATCATCATCGTCCTCCTCTTCTTCCTCTTCCTCTTCCTCTTCATCTTCTTTTTCAGAATCTTCCTCATCATAGTCAAATTCATCAAACTCATCTTTCTGTGTGATTTTGCCTTCTATTCCTAATTTATCTTTTGCTGTTGAAATAACTTTATCTTTAGCTTCTTCAAAATCACATCCATAAACCATAGAATATTCTGCAGCCAATCTGTGAACCGCTGTTTCATAAATTATTCTTTCACTGTAGGATCTTTCGCCATCTTCAATATCGCGAGTTAAATCTCTTAATACTTCAGCTAAAAGCATAATGTCGCCAGAATTAATTTTTGTTTCATATTCTTGAGCGCGTCTGCTCCACATACCTTTTAATTTTTTAATACCACTTCTTAATGTTGAAAACACTTCATCCATTTCAGCCTTTGAAGCTAAATGTCTTAAGCCAATTTTTTCAGCACTATTAGTTGGAATTTTAATGGTTAATTTTTCTTTTTCGAAATACATCAAATAACAATTAAAATCCTGACCAAGAATAGAAGTTTTTTCTATATCAACAATTTTTCCCACGCCATGAGACGGATAAACCGCATAATCTCCAGTTCTAAAAACTATTTTAGTACGAGACTCTAAAAGTTTTTTTGTAAAAATAACATTTTTCTGAGAATCAGTTTTTTTCTCAATAACTTCATTTTTCTTAGCATCAACTTTATCAGAAGATTTTTTATCATTGGCTTTTTCTTTCTTGCCTTTGGCAATAATTTTTGCTGATGTTTTGGCGCTAGACTCTTTTACCTTAAGGCTTTTTAAAGCCGCTTTTTTAGTAAGCTTTTTAGGAGATTTTTTAACAATCTTTTCAACTTTAGTTAAAACTTTTTTTTCTGTTTTCTTAGATTTTACTACAACCTTCTTCACAACCTGTTTTGCAGCCTTAGTTGCACTTTTTTTCATTATCTTTGCAGCTGGCTTGGTCTTAGCTTTTGTTTTAAGTAAAGTTTTAGATGCTTTTTTAGGAGCTGGTTTTTTTGTCAATTTTTTGACTTCAACTTTACCAGTCTTAGCTTTTGCCTTAATTTTATTCTTAGATTTTTTTATAGACATAAATTATCAATTTTGATTAAATGCTTTTTAGCTCACTTTTTTGATTGTTTATAGCCTAGAATTCAGCTCTGCTGAAAAGAATATGGAAGTTAATTCAATATTATAATTTATTACGGCTTTAAATCAAAAAAATAAGCGGGAGGCGTACTCTAGCAAATTTTTTAAACAGTAGCAAGAAAAATTTAAAAAAATATTCTAATTTAAAAAAGATAGGGTTAACATCAGCTTTATCCTATTTATTACTAGTTAGCTAAATAGCCTTATTTATCATAGCTGCGAAGGTGCCTTAGAAATTTAAATAAAAAACTCTTTTGAAAGACAAATTTAAAAAGATAGACAATGTAAAACTTCTAACATTGCTTAACCACATCCTAGAACATAGACTGTTCAAGCCCGTTGCTATTTCTATTATAGTTACCTTTATTCTTATTAATAGCCTTACTGTTGCTTATAAAATTGCTTCTAGCTACAGAGAATCTGTAGAAATGAAGAATAAACTTACGCCAATCAAAATTAATATCTCAGAATCTGGTTTTGATATGGATGAAGAGCAGGTTATCGATTATCAGGTAAAATCTGGCGATACGCTTTTAAGGATTCTATTAGATTTAGGAGTTGTTGAAAGCGATGTACTCGCCATTTTAAACGAGATGACCAAGGTTTATAATCCAAAATCAATCTCTAATAAAGATATCATAACCATAAATCACAAAATAAAAGTTGGCTACAGCCGTAAAAATGAAGGATCTGACGATAATATCGATAGGGAAGTAATTATTAACAGCCTTTCTATTTTTCCATCAGTTGAAAAACAAATCACAATATCGCGCGATAGTAATGGTGCATATAAAGCCAAAGAAACAATTCTTAAAATAACAAAATCAATCTCTCGATATTCTGGCACTCTAAATAATGGCTTATATGTTGATGGTGTCCGCTCTGGAATCTCTCCTACTGCGATGATGAATATGATTAATCTTTATAGCTATGATGTTGACTTTCAACGCGATGTTAAAGATGGCGATAAATTCGAAATATTAGTTGAAAGCTTTTACACAGAAGGCGGCAAGAAGGTTAGAGATGGAGATATATTATTCTCTTCTCTTGTTTTACAAAAAAGACCAATCGACATTTATCTGCACATGATTGATGGCAGAAAAGAATATTTCGATTCTAAAGGTAACAGTACTCGTAAATCTTTACTTAGAACCCCAATCAACGGCGCACGCGTTTCATCATCTTTCGGCATGAGAAGACATCCAGTTTTGGGCTATTCAAAAATGCATAAAGGAATTGACTTTGCCGCAGCCTCTGGAACTCCAATTTTAGCAGCTGGAAGCGGTACAATAACTTATTATTCGCCAAAAGGTGGATATGGAAATTTTGTCCAAATCAAACATACTCCCGAATATTCCACCGCTTATGGCCATGCCAGTAGATTTGTAAAAAAGTTAAAAGTTGGCTCTAAAGTAAAGCAGGGTGATGTGGTGGCTTATGTGGGAAGTACTGGTCGCTCAACTGGTCCTCATCTTCATTTTGAATTAATGTTTAAAGGTCAGGCAGTAAATCCATCAAAAGTTAAAGCAACTTCTGGTTTAAGGCTTGCTGGCAAAGCTTTAAAAGGTTTTGAAGAAGTTAAAAACAGAATAGATAAATATCGCAAAAACATCCCTAATCAGTTTAAAGCTCAATGAAAATTATAAATATTCTTTTTAATCACAAAAAATCCAAAAGTGATAATCATATTTTAGGTGTTGAAAGATGTTTTATTGATTACGCCAAACACTTGATTCTAAACGGTCACCAGGTTGTTTCGGTTACTAAAACTGGCATGGTTTTTAAAGAAGATGTTAAAAAAACTGGATCAGAATTTTTAGAACTTCCAGCCTTTGGACAAGGCGATATTTTATCTATTTTACGCCTATCTTTTCTATTTTTTAGATTCAAACCAGATGCAATTATTTGTCATTCTGGTAGAGCCATGTTTTTTGCTCGCGCTGCACGCCGCATCTTCTTTATCAAAGCTCCAATCATTGCAATTGACCACGGAATAAATCCAAAAAAATTTCTAAAATCTGATTATGTTTTAACTGTAAATTCTTATTTCAGTAAAGAATTAGTGAAGGCTGGCAAAGATCCTAAAACCGCTTTGGTAATTCCAAATATGATGGAAGTTCCAGAAAATTTTATGGCGCCAATAAAGCCAGCGTTTCGTAAACCAGTTAAAATTGGCTCTCTGGGACGCATTTATCCAGAAAAATATTTTGACAAAATGCTTAAAGCCATCGCAATTCTGCGCGATCGAGGCATTGATTGCGAATATGTAATTGGCGGAGTAGGAACGGAAGAGGTTACTTTAAACAACTTAGCAAAAACCTTACAAATTGAAGATAAATTTAAAATTCTTGGCTGGACTTCGAATAAAAATAACTTTTTTGATTCCATCGATATTTTTGCTTTACCATCTTGGGGCGAAACTTTTGGTATAGTTCTACTTGAATCCATGCTTTACAACACACCAATTGTAACCAGCAATAGCTGGGGTCCAGATGAAATTATTGAAGATGGCGTTGATGGATTAAAAGTGTCAAAAGATGACGCGGAAAAAATGCCAGAACTTCTTGCTAATGCAATTGAAAGATTAGTAAAAGATGAAGAATTCGCTAAAAAACTTGCTACAAAAGCCAGTAAAAAATTCTTTTCTACTTACTCTTCTGATATGGTTGGAAAAAAACTGAGTGAAATTATTGAAGAAATTGTGAAGCGAGAAAAAAATTAATCACATCTTTTGTCTTTCCTGCGCAGGCGGGAATCCTGTTTTTTAGTGATAATTTTTTAAAAGTAACAAACTTTAGTTATTAGAATGAAAAATATCATCTCTTCTGAATATAAAACAATCTTACACTCAAAACGCGCTAATATTTTCTATTTGGAAAAATGTCGAGTGATGGTAAAAGATGGCAGAGTTGTTTATTTAACTGAAGAGAAAGATAGTAATAATTACTGGAATATTCCAATAGCCAATACAACTGTAATTCTTTTAGGAATTGGCACTTCAATCACGCAATCCGCAGTTAGAATGTTAGCTTCTGCTTCCGTGTTAATCGGTTTCAGCGGTAATGGCGGAACTCCGCTAATTTCTGGCAATGAAGTTGAATGGCTTTCGCCACAAAGTGAATATCGCCCAACTGAATATATGCAAGGTTGGATGAGTTTTTGGTTTTATGAATCTAGGAGGCTTCAAGTGGCAAAATCATTTCAACAAGCGCGAATCAATTATTTAAAAACCGTTTGGGAGAAAGATCGTGATCTAAAAGCCGAGAACTTTTTTATTGATGATCAAAAAGTGAGCTTTGCTTTACAAAGTCATTTTGAGCAAATTCAATTCGCCAGAAAAGCTGGAGATCTTTTACAAAGAGAAGCTTTGCTAACAAAACAACTTTATCACTACGCCTCTAAAACCACTCAGTTAAGAGATTTTGTTCGTGAACGCGAAGCTTCTGATTTAGCAAACAGCTTTTTGAATCACGGAAATTATTTAGCTTATGGCTTAGCAGCCACAACACTTTGGGTTCTTGGAATTCCACACAGCTTTGCCGTTATGCACGGAAAAACCCGTCGCGGAGCCTTAGTGTTTGATGTGGCAGACTTAATCAAAGACGCAATTATTCTGCCATGGGCCTTTATCGGCGCCAAAGAAAAAATGAGCGAACAAGAATTTCGCCAACAATGCTTACAAAAATTTACCGAACATAAAGCTCTTGACTTCATGTTTGATCAAGTCAAGCAACAAGCCATGCAAGGAGCCAGCTATGATGGTAACATTTGTTAGTCAATGCGAGAAAAAAGCTTTAAACCGCACCAGACGCGTTCTTGACGCCTTTGCCAACCGCATCGGTGAACGCACTTGGCAAACGGTAATTACCGAAGACGGCTTAATCGCCGTCAAAACTCTACTAAGAAAAACCGCCACAAAAAACACCGCTGTTTCCTGTCATTGGATTAGATCCAGAAGTAGAAGTGAATTGGTTTGGATTGTGGGGAATAGGGATCAATTTAATTCTGAGGGGATGGTGCCAGTAAACATCACGCAAAAAAATCTTTTAAAAAAAGAATGGGAAAATGATTGGCATTATTTGCCAGCAATTAAAGCTCTGGTTGCAGTTTCAGCTTTGTTGCATGATTGGGGGAAAGCTACAGCTCTTTTTCAAGAAAAGTTAAATCCAAAAAAAGGTAAAAAGAATAATGCCGATCCACTAAGACATGAATGGATTTCATGTTTGTTATTAAATGCTTTGGTGCAGAAATCAGTAAATGGTGATGAAGGTTGGATTAAAATATTAAGCGAAGGAAATTTTAATGAAAAAGAACTAAAAAAATTAGTTAGTACAAATGTTGAAAAACCATTAGAAAATTTACCTCCAATTGCTCAGCTAGTAAGTTGGTTAATTGTAACGCATCATCGTTTACCATTTCTTTATGATGAGAAGCTAAAGCAATATTCAGATCAGAAAAGAGAAACAATTTCAGAAATTCTTAAAAGCGTTACTTCCGATTGGGGTTATAAAAATGAATCTGAGAAACAAAAATTAGAAGAATGTTTTAAATTTCCAGAAGGCTTACTTAAACAATCAGATCAGTGGCTTAAGCAAATAAAGAAATGGTCAATAAGGCTACTTCAATCTCAAGTCCAAATTCAGCAATTAATCGAAAACGGCGCTTATCGCCTACTACTTCATCATACCAGACTTTGTTTAATGCTGGGAGATCACTATTATTCATCTCGCGATGCCGATAATTCCAAAAATTGGAAAGTAAATTTATTTGCCAATACCGATAAAAAAACAGGAAAACCAAAACAAAAGCTTGATGAACATTTGGTTAAAGTTAGCGAACAAGCGCTGAAAGTTAGTCAAAGCCTATCAAGATTTTCAACCGAAATGGATTTGGCTTATGATATAAAATCATTAAAACAAAAAAGCTCTAAAGGTTTTGAGTGGCAAGACAAAGCGGTTGAAAAAATAGAAGGATTTAAAAAGCAAAATTCCAATTACAAAGATTGCGGATATTTTGTTGTAAATATTGCCAGCACTGGATGTGGAAAAACCATTGCCAATGCCAAAGTTATGCGTGCATTCTCCGAAGATGGTGAAAGTTTGCGTTTTATTTTAGCACTTGGACTAAGAACTCTCACTTTACAAACTGGAGATGAATATCGCGAAAAAATTGGCTTAAAGAGTGATGAATTGGCGGTTTTAATTGGGTCTTCAGCAATTAAAGAGCTTCACGAAAAATCAAAAAACCAAGATACGGCTGAGAAAAATTTTGAAGAAATTGGATCGGAATCTTTGGAAGAATTATTGGAAGAATATTTAGATTATTCAGATTCACCAACCGCTGATTTTCTTGATGCTGTAATTCCCCCAAATAATGCCAAAAAACTTAAGGCATTTTTATACAAGCCAGTGTTGGCTTGCACCATCGATCACATCATGGCAGCAACCGAAACTACTCGCGGTGGGAAATATATTTTACCATGTTTAAGACTTCTTTCTTCTGATTTGGTAATTGATGAAATTGACGATTTTAACGAAAAAGATTTGGTTGCAATTGGTCGCTTAATTCATTTGGCAGGAATGCTTGGTCGTAAAGTCATGATTTCTTCTGCAACTATACCGCCAGCTTTGGCAGAAGGATTTTTTAATACTTATCAGGAAGGTTGGAAAATTCACGCCAATTTCAGACAAACCAATCAAAATATTGCCTGCATTTGGATTGATGAATTTAATACAGAAGTTGATCTCATTGATAAAAAAGAATCGGCTTTTAGATGCGAATTATATCAAAATATTCATCAAAAATTTATCACAAAACGAATATCAAATCTTGAAAAACAGTTGGTAAAACGAAAAGGATTTATTGTAAAAATTGATGAATCATTAAATGAAAAAACCAATCAGCAAAAACAATATTTTGAAAAAATAATACAAACCTCAGTCAAGCTTCATCAGCAGCACAATATTGTTGATGAAGAAACTGGGAAGAATGTTTCTTTTGGAGTAATTCGCGTGGCAAATATTCCACCATGCGTTGACCTCTCTCGTCATTTATTAGAAACCGATTGGGAAGAAAATTTTGCACCAAAAATTATGGCTTATCACAGTCGTCAAGTTTTGTTACTTCGCCATGAGCAAGAAAAACATTTAGATGAAGTTTTGAAGCGTAAAGAAAAATCAGGAGAAATTCCCAAAGCTTTTAAAAATCCAATCATTCGTTCACATTTAAATTCAACTTCTGCGCAAAATGTGATTTTTATTTTAGTGGCAACACCAGTTGAAGAAATTGGAAGAGATCATGATTTTGACTGGGCAATAATTGAGCCATCTTCTTATCGTTCAATTATTCAACTTTCTGGCCGTGTTCGCAGGCATAGACAAGCTGAAATCTCCGAGCCAAATGTGGCGGTGATGCAATATAATTTGCGAGCTTTACGGCAAGATGGAAAACCTGCTTTTTGTCGCCCAGGATATGAAAATTTTTCTTCTCTAAAACTCAATTCCCACGATTTAAGTAAATTAATTGATGAATCTACTTTGAGCACCGCCATCAATGCCATTCCAAGAATTCAGCAGCCAAAAAATCTTAATCCAAAAGAAAATTTATCAGATCTTGAACACAAGGCTATGCAAAATGTTTTAACCAGCTACAGCAAAACTGGACCTAAATATTTACAAGCTTGGTTAAGTGAAAGTTGGTGGCTAACATCTTTACCGCAACAGCTAAATCGATTTAGAGAAAGCACACCAGAAACAAAATTATATCTAGTTTGGAAGGATGGGAAATTAGAGTTTTGTGAAAAAACTGAAAGTGGTGATTTTGTTAATCGCGAGCAAGTCTTCAACATCCAAAAACTTCCTCCTCTTTCAAAAAACTTGTCTCAAAAATTATGGCTTAAAAGAAATTATGAAGATATCTTAAGAAAACGCGCTGATGAAAAAAATGATGAGTTTGATAAAGAAGGTTTAATGACAAAAGAATCTAAAAGATATGGCGAAATAAATATTAGAAAGGCAAACAAATATTTTTATGATGATCAATTTGGATTAAAAAATTTATAAAACATTTAAAATAAGAATTTTGGATGTAAAGAGGTTAGATAGAAAAATGGGAAAACTAACTTCAGAAGAATTTGAAAAGCTAAGAAAGGATATCTCTAGTAAGATATTGCTAGGGAAGAGTTAAATTTAGTCAGCCTTCAATTAAGAAGGCTGAATTGTGCCAAAGGCAATTTGTGCCTTTATAAGAGCATCTTAACCAAAAAATGTCAATAAAAGATTTATGAAAAAAATAGTCGAAGATTTTTTACTCGAGAGAAAAAATGCCAAAATCAAAGAAAAGTTAAAAGCAAATCTTGCGGAAGATGAAAAGCAAAAAATTTTAGACGATTTAGATAGGCAGTTTTCTCTTTCTATTTGGCTGCCCGATGCAGCAAAAAGAGCATCTCAACTTACAATGTCAAGTCATCCAAGTAAATTCAGTCATCCTGATGCAAAAACTTCCTCGCTAATTGCTAAGAATAGTCAGGCGAATGATGGCTATCTGCGTAGCGGAAATGTTAGTTATCAGTTTGATGTTTTTGGAAATGCTGCTGCTTTAGATGTTTATAAATTTCTTACTCTAAAAACAGAAGACGGCAAAACTATTTTAGATCATTTAGAAATTGATAGCCTGCAGGCGAAAGATGCTCTTTCAATTCCAACGGCAAATTATGAATGGCTTAAGCAAGCCTTTCTTTCAATAAAGCAATCCGACAATTCCAACAAAACTGATCGCCTTGTTAAGCAAGTTTATTTTCCAATGGCAGAAAATTCATACCACTTACTTTCAATTCTTACCCCATCAGGGTTAATCACCAAAGTTAAGAATAAAGTTGATGACATTCGTTTTTCAGAAACAAAAAAAGAAGCCATTGATTGTCGTAAAGAAAATAAATTTCATGAAGTAGGATTTGATGATTTATCTGAACTAACAGTAATTTGTTATGGCGGAACAAAGCCTCAAAATATCAGCACATTAAACAGTCAAAATGGTGGCCGTTCTTATTTACTTTCAAGTATTCCACCAAAATTTGAAAAACGAAAAGTAAACCTTCCTAATTATGATTTTTTTACAAATGTTTTGCATATTAAAGATTTTAAAAATGAATTTTTAAAATTGGCAAAATTGATAAAAGACACAAGAAAGAACAAGTCAGTTCGGCAATATAGGCAAGAATTGATTAATGAAATAATAAACAAAGTTTTGGGCTATGTTTTTGCAATAAGAAATGATTTTGAAAAAGGTTGGTCAAATGATGAAAAATATCAAAATCTTTCTTCAGCGCAAAAAGTTTGGCTTGATGATATCAATGAAGAAAAAAGAGATAAAGAAAGTGATTGGGTTGATGAAATTTCTTCTAATTTTGCAAGATGGGTAATAGAAACTTACGAAAAATTAAATAAACAATCTTTTGAAATGATGGGAGATGGAGAGTTTTCTCATCTTAAATATGAAATGATTGAAGATATTAATAAACAAATCGGAGGCGCAGTTTTATAATGAGAAGATTTTTACTAATTCCACACCTCAAAATTCACAATGCCAATGCCATTAGCAGCCCTTATACTATTGGCTTTCCAGCAATCACTGCTTGGCTTGGTGCGATTCACGCGCTAAAAAGAAAACTTTATGAAAATGGCTTTAACGAAGTTCAACTTCTTGGGACTGCAATTTCTTGCCACGACATAAATTTACAAACCCACAAAGGTCGTGGTGATTATGTTTCTTCAATAATTGCAACTGCAAATCCACTTGATAAAGATGGAAATCGTCCAGCATTTATTGAAGAAGCGCGTTGTCATTTAGAGGTTTCTTTGTTGGTTGAATATCAAGGACTTGATCCTGATAATTTAGAAAAATTCAAAAAATTTATCGACCAACAATTGCTAAAAATGAAATTTGCCAGCGGCGATGTTTTATCGGTTAAGCCAGTTCAAACCATTTTAGTTAATGAATATGAAGAATCTTCAATCAAAGCGGCTTTAAGAAAATTAATGCTTGGCTTCGTAATAATTGAACGCCGTGATTTAATAAAAAAATCAATGCAAGAAGAGTGTAAAGACGCTTTGGAAGCTTTACTTGATTACCTAAAAATTATGTATCGCGCTAATCAAAATGATGAAGGCGAGGTTAGTTGGAGCGCTTCAAAAAAGGAAGCTGGCTGGCTGGTGCCAATTGCTACAGGTTTTCAAGGGATTTCAGATTTAGGATTTGCTAAAAATCAACGCGATGCAAACACTCCTCACCGTTTTGCTGAAAGCGTTGTTACTTTGGGTGAATTTGTAATGCCTTATAGAATTAAAAAAATTGATGACATGCTCTGGCAATATCATGTTGATCAAGATTTATATCTTTGCCAAACCAATCTAAACTTAACTAAATAGGAGAAATTATGACTAAAAAAAATGACGCAACCGTATTGGCTTTTGAAAAAAAATTAGTGCCATCAGATGGCTATTTTTATGGAACTAACTGGGAAGATAGAGGTTCAAAAAAAGGTAGTAAATTAGAACTTATTGAAAAATCAGTACGAGGAACAATCTCTAACAGACTTAAGCCAGCTGTAGCCAATGATCCTTTAAAATTAAACACCGAAGTTGAAAAACCTAACTTGCAAAAAGTTGATTCATGCGCCCTTGGAGAAAATCAAGACACTCTTCACCTTAATTTTACCCTTAAAGTTTTGGGAGGAATTGAAAAGCCATCTGCTTGTAACGGCAAATTATTCAACGAATCTTACCCGTTAGTTGCCAAAAATTACATTGAAGAAACTGGCTTTAAAGAATTAGCAAAACGCTACGCTACCAACATTGCCAATGCTCGTTTCTTATGGCGTAATCGTGTTGGTGCTGAAAAAATTGAAGTTGTGGTAAAAATTGGCAATGATGAACCTTTGGTTTTTGATGCTAAAAAATTCTCAATAAATCAATTCGATTCCTCTGATTCAAAACTACAAATTTTAGCAGAAAAAATTGCAGACGCATTAAGTGGAAAAACAGAATATCTTTTACTTGATATTAATGCTTACGCTTTAGTTGGTAAAGCCCAAGAAGTTTATCCAAGTGAAGAATTGGTTTTAGATAAAGGTAAGGGAGACAAGAGCAAAATCTTGTATCATGTAAACAATGTTGCCGCAATGCACTCACAAAAAATTGGCAATGCAATTCGTACAATCGACACTTGGTATCAAGAATTTAGTGAAAATGGCAATAACCCAATCGCAGCTGAACCTTACGGAGCTGTTACAAACTTAGGCAAAGCTTTTCGCAATCCAAAAAATAAATCTGATTTTTTTACTTTGTTTGACCGCTTCGCTCTTGGTGAAAAATTAGATAACAAAGAAGAAGAGCATTTCGTTATGTCAATTTTAGTGCGTGGTGGAGTGTTTGGTCAAAGTGGAAAAGAAACCAAGGAGTAATTATGAAATTCTACCAAGAAATCACAATCATACCAAATCATGAAATTGGTGAATATTTCATTTGGTCAAAACTCTTCACTCAAATTCACCTTGGCTTTGTTTCAATTCAAGATGAACAAGAAAAATCCCCAATCGGAATTTCTTTTCCTGAATATTTTATGGATAAAAAGTTTGGAATTCTTGGTTCAAAATTAAGACTTTTTGCTCAAAGCGAGTCCGATCTTTTAAGATTTGACACTAAAAAACATTTGTCTCGCTTGAGCGATTATGTCCACATTTCCAACATTCGCGAAGTTCCGCAGAAAATTAATAGCTATTCAACTTATAGCCGCTATCAACCAAAAGTTAACAAAGAACGCCTAGCCAGACGCCGCGCCATTAGACATAAAGTTGATTATGATTCAGCTTTAGAGCATTACAGCTCTATGAATCATAAAACCATAACAATGCCTTACATCAATTTAAAAAGCTTAAGCAGTAAAAACGAATTTTGTTTATGGATTAAAAAAACCTCAACCACAGAACCCTCAAATAAAAAAATTTACAGTACCTATGGATTAAGTTCGTCATCCACCGTTCCAGAATTTTAACCCAAATTTTATTCACCACCCAAGAACCCAATGAAATCAACTATTCAAAAATAAGGTTTAAAAAACGGTTAATTAAATAAAATTCCTCAGCAAGTCTTTATGTGACTAGCTTTATAGACTTTTAACTCCAGCGCGCTGCCGCACAGGCAGCTTAGAAATTACTAGCTCCTTTTGTTGAGAGTAAATTTGCGCGCGCTGCCGCACAGGCAGCTTAGAAATTTAAATCCGAGTGTCAATGTGATATTGAATAGCGCGCTGCCGCACAGGCAGCTTAGAAAGATGTTTTTTGATTAACATCCGCTTGCATAGAGCGCGCTGCCGCACAGGCAGCTTAGAAAATTGACTTACGAGAATAGCTGGAAGGTTGACGGCGCGCTGCCGCACAGGCAGCTTAGAAATTCATGGAGTTTTTACCTACTTTCCATCCATTGCGCGCTGCCGCACAGGCAGCTTAGAAAATTAAGACTTTTCATATAATCGTGATAATAACGCGCGCTGCCGCACAGGCAGCTTAGAAATAAAATCAAAATATGAAAGATTAAAATTAGAAGCGCGCTGCCGCACAGGCAGCTTAGAAATAGTGGATCTCAGATAAATGTTAACGAGGATGGCGCGCTGCCGCACAGGCAGCTTAGAAAACAGTCGCAGCAAGCCATTTTATAGCCTTTCAGCGCGCTGCCGCACAGGCAGCTTAGAAACTAAAACTGTTAAGAGATTAGCAGAAGAAGGTGCGCGCTGCCGCACAGGCAGCTTAGAAATAAAAGCCCATCGTAAACTCCTGAGGCTCCCGGCGCGCTGCCGCACAGGCAGCTTAGAAAACGCAATGTTGTTGAGTCTCCAAATCTTGAAGGCGCGCTGCCGCACAGGCAGCTTAGAAAAAACAAAAAAACAATTGCTGCATTCAACGAAGGCGCGCTGCCGCACAGGCAGCTTAGAAATCCCACACATAGCACCAGCGGTCTACATATTTGCGCGCTGCCGCACAGGCAGCTTAGAAATTCAACAGCCAATGTTAGTTTCAAAGGCGATAGCGCGCTGCCGCACAGGCAGCTTAGAAAGCAAAAGGCTATACTCAAGACCAGCTTGTGAAGCGCGCTGCCGCACAGGCAGCTTAGAAAACTTGCAGGCTGGTAGGCGGCGGTTACTTGGTGCGCGCTGCCGCACAGGCAGCTTAGAAAAATAAAGAGCAGTTAATTGATGATTGCAATTAGCGCGCTGCCGCACAGGCAGCTTAGAAATAAAAAGAAATGGAAATGTGACGAATCAACTGGCGCGCTGCCGCACAGGCAGCTTAGAAAAGCTCTTTCAACCTAACAATAACTGCATTAATGCGCGCTGCCGCACAGGCAGCTTAGAAAATAAAAATATTTTTTCGATTTTAATGAGGAAAGCACTCTGTCATGTAGGTAATTTATGAATTTTTTGGAGATAAAATAAAAAAGAGATGGATAATCAGATTACCATTTTAAAACAACAGATCCCCAAGTAAGGCCTCCGCCTAGAGCTTCTAAGACAACTAAATTACCTTTTTTAACCCTGTTATTTTTAACTGCATAATCCAAAGCTAGTGGAATTGAAGCGGCTGAGGTGTTGGCGTGGTTTTCTACGGTTAGAATTATTTTTTCTTCTGATAATTCTAAGCGATTGGCAACTGCGGATAATATGCGGGCATTTGCTTGGTGAGGAACTAATAAATCAATATCGCTAACTTTAAGATTAGCTTTTTTAAGGGCGGCAATTACTGATTTAGACATTTTATCAACTGCATGTTTGAAGACTTCTTTGCCAGCCATTTCAATAAAGCCAGATTTTTGATTTGATGAGGGTCCGCCACTGGTTTTTAGGATATCATTTAGAGATCCGTCAGAATGTAGATCAGAAGATATAATGCCGCTACTTTCTTCGGTAGTAGCTTGCAAAACTACAGCGCCAGCACCATCGCCAAAAAGTACACAAGTATTGCGATCTTTCCAATCAACAATACGCGACAGAACATCCGCGCCAATTACTAGAGCATTTTTAACTTGTCCTGATTTTATAAAATTATCAGCCGTAGCCATTGCAAATACAAAGCCTGAACATACTGCTTGAATGTCGAAAGCAAAAGCAGAATTTGCATTTAATTTGGCTTGAACTTTTGTTGCGGTTGCTGGGAATGTAAGATCAGGAGTTGTGGTGGCAAGAATTATCATGTCAATTTCTTCAGCTTTTAAACCAGAGTTTTCTAAAGCTCTTTTAGCTGCTTCAAAAGCAATGTCAGAAGTTAATTCATTTTCTGCAGCAAGGTGCCTTTTTTTGATGCCAGTTCTTTCAAATATCCAGCTATCTGTAGTATCAACTGTTTTTTCTAAATCGTAATTAGTAAGAAATTTTTTAGGTAAATATGACCCAGTAGAGATAATTTTACTTTTTACTTTCATCTTAGATTGCCTCTTCTTCTAGATTATCTGTATGTGGTGGTATTGGAAATTTTAATTCTTCCGTAATTTGTTCATTAATTTTATTTTCAACCAAAGAGATTGCAACTTTAATGGCATTAGAAAAGCCTATAGCATCAGTGCTGCCGTGACTTTTAACTACAACTCCATTCAGACCAACTAACATTGCTCCATTATGCATTCTAGGATCCATAATTTTGGTGGCTCTTTGAATTGATGGGCCAGCTAAAAGATAGCCAAGTTTAGACGAAATAGAGTTCATAAAACCTTCTTTTATAAGGCTAGAAATTAATTTTGAAGTGCCTTCAATCGCTTTTAGAGTAATATTACCAGAAAAACCATCTGTTACAACGACATCAACTGTACCTTTGGTAATATCATCACCTTCAACATAACCATAAAAGCATTCTTTTAAATCACTTTCCCTAAGCAAAAGAGACGCACTTCTAACAGCATCGCTGCCTTTTAAATCTTCCGATCCAACATTTAAAATTCCAATTGATGGTTTTTCAATTTTTAAAACAACTTTTGCAAAAGCGTGTCCCATCACGGCAAATTGATATAAAACATCAGCGCTACATTCAACATTTGCACCCATATCAAGCAATACTGTAGCTTTCTTTTTTTGATTAGGAATTGAGGTAACGATTGCTGGTCTATCAATTGAAGGAAGAGGGCGCAAAACTATTTTTGCAATTGCCATTAAAGCGCCAGTATTTCCCGCAGATACTATAACATCAGCGCTGCCATCTTTTACTGCATTTATAGCAAGGCGCATGCTTGAATTAGTACCTTTGCGAAGGGCGATAGAAGGTTTTTCATCCGCTGAAATAAATTCATCAGTATGAGAAAGAACAAATCTGCCTTTAAGATTAGGACAATTTTGCAAAATTGGGTCAATTTTTTTAGAATCACCGAAAAGCAAAAAGTGAATATCCTTACAAGAAGAGGCAATGATTTCAGCACCTTCTATGACTATTTTGGGAGCATTATCGCCTCCCATGCAATCTAATGCTATTGTGTATTTTTTAGACACTTAGGAAGTTTTATTTATTCTTCTTGAGGAGCTGCTTTAACTTTTTCGTTCAAAACTTTTCTACCATTATAATAACCATCAACAGAAATATGGTGAGGAAGCTTGAAGGCACCAGTATCTTTATCTACAAGAACATTGGCAAATTCTAAAGCGTAAGAGCCATTGCTGCCTCTTCTCATATTGCGTCTTGATTTAGATTTCTTTCTTTTAGGAACTGCCATGGAAACTTTATAATTAGTTAGTTTGTAAAGTGTCGATATTTAAATTTAGTTTATTTTCGACATAATCGGAGATCTCTGTTAGATTGGTATCTATGGACAGAACGCACTCCGCAGCGTGCATAAAACAAATATATTAAGTAAAACTTAGGATGTATTATACCTGTGATTTGATTTTTTAAGAAGCGATCTTCAAAAAGCGAGCTTGAATATAGAAACTAGTTTCCATAAAATCAATGTGAAATTTTATTAGGCAAAAAATCACTAAAAATGAAAAAATTTATTCACCTCACTTTAATGCTAACTTGTCTCTCTTCTTGTATTTCAAATTATGAAAAAAGAGGCTATGCCTTTGATTTAACTGATCATCATCTATTGCAAGAAGATGTCACAAGTAAAGAATCTGTTATGAGAATCATGGGTTCTCCAACAATTATTTCAGAATTAGATGGTCAGGAAAATTGGATTTATTATTCAGAAAATGTAAAAAGTTTTTTATTTTTTATTCCAAAAATTACTTCTAGAACAATTTTTCTTATAAAATTTGACGATTCTAACGCCATAAAAAGTTTACAAAAATTTGACTTAGCAAGTGAAAATGAGAAATTAAAATTTATCTCTAATTATACAGAAGTTGCTGGTCATAAAACAGGGTTTTTTAAATCAATTTTTAGCAACATTGGACAAGTTAAGCCTCAATAACATCATTAAAATAGCCCTACTAACGCTCTTAATGACAACGGCTTCTTGCAACGGCAATCCACCGAATGTGAATAGCGAACTTATCTGTCCGAACAATCTTAGAATCTTAGTAAAATTTGTTAGAGCGAAAGATTTAAAATTGGCTATTCAAGAATCTTATGTTGAAAAAAAGAGACTAAAAACTTCAGAAAATTATACTGTACTTAAGCTGAAGGATGGCAGATCTCTAGCAATTAGACAGATACCAGTAGAAGTTGCGGTCACTTGTATTGTGCAGGAAAGTTTTATGGGATTCGCTGATCAGAGCTATGTATATACCAGCACTTCTTATTAAAATCTGACTAAATAAGTCTCCAAGCTGTTTCATCAGCAAGCAAAGCGTGAAGCATTTTATTATTGATGCCATGCCCCGGTTTTGATGCTTTAAAATGTCCAATTATAAAATATCCAGCAAGATAAATATCTCCGATAAAATCCAAAGTTTTATGCCTTACAAATTCATTATTGTAGCGCAATCCCTCTTTGTTCACAATGCCGTTTTCATCAACCAAAATAGCATTATCAAGCGATCCGCCTTTGGCTAAACCCATTTTGTGCAATTGGTCAATTTCGTGTTTAAAACCAAAAGTTCTGGCGCGACAAAGATCGTTTTTAAAAGAAGCAAAAGTTGAAGTGTAATCAAATGTTTGTTGCTGAACTTGCTTGTGATCAAAATCAATATGCAAATCAATGGCAAATTCTTTAGATGGAGAAACTTCAACCATCTTACCATTTTGCTCTTCTATTTTAACATTTTTTATAACCTCAATAACCTTGCGCGGCTTATCTTGAGTGTTAATTCCTGCGCATTCTATTAGAAAAACAAATGGCTCTGAACTACCATCCATTATTGGAACTTCTGGGCCGTTAACTTCAACAATTAAATTATCAATTCCGCATCCCCATATTGCAGCCATTAAATGTTCAATTGTTGAAACTTTAACACCAAATTCATTAGCAATAGTGGTACCTAAATTAGTGGCTACAACATTTTTGTAATGAGCTTTAATTTCGCTTTTATCAGCATCAACATCTACTCTTTTAAAAACGATTCCAGAATCACAAGGGGCAGGGCAGAGTGTTAGAAAAATATCAACTCCTGAATGAAGCCCAACGCCGCTACAGCTGATTTTACTATTAGTTGTTTTTTGAGATGATGAAATCATTTTTGAATTGAAAAAATTTTGAATTAAAAAATTGAAACCATCATTCTAATCGCTCAAGCCTTAGATTTCAAAGGGATTTTTGTTACAAAAGATTACAAAAAATTATTAGCAAATTTGTTAAAAAACTGAGATCATTTAAAAGGCTAAATTAAAAAGATTAAGCCTATTTTTAAAACTTAACATCCTTTGCAGCCTTTTATTTAAATCATTCAGAAAAAAGATGAATTCCTGCCATGTGGCGAAAATTTAAAAATTCTTTATTTTATATTCTTTAGAATTAAGCAAATTCTTCTCACAGTTAAACATTTATCAAGAAGGCGGTAACGCAGTAATAGAAATTTCCAGCAGTAATAATGCCATCATTGCTTTGGATGGTGGAGATTTTGATTTTGTGTAGAAGGTAAAAAGGCTAACAAAATTATTTACAAAACTTTATTCCAAGGAAATTTAGCGTCAGTTTTTCCATCAGTTAAAACGGTTTTACAAATTAAATCATAAGCGGTGGTTTTTTTCTTGGTGAATAAGTGAATTTGCACCCACGCAATAAATATAAACCCTAGAAACAAGTTAAAGCTACTGGCAGTAATTACTTCAAAGAATGTTAAATTGTGACTAATCTGATAGTTGATTAAATAAGCGATAAAAACAAAAGGAAGTATCGATAAAAAATAATGCAAAAAAGCAAGACCAAAAGAGATCCTAGAGTTATCTGGCTCTTTTACCATAACGATCTTCATAGTTCTTTTACCAAGTGTTGCCTGCCAAGAAGATGAATTTAAATAGGCGTGATAAAAAGCTCCAACAATTATCACCAATATTATGGATAATAAAGTAATGAAAAATACTTGGTGATGGGTTACAAAATATATATGTTCAGGAGTTTTTTTAACTGTTTGCGTACCAAATTTATCGTAAAATTCTAAGAAAAATTCTTTCCAAACTTTATTGAGATAAGTTATACCAATTATTTGAATAACAATAGCTCTAAGAAATAAAACCAAAGTCATATCAATTGCTGAAGCAAAACTTCTTTTGTAAGAAGTAGCATAGACTATTTCATCTGAATTTCTTTCATAATTTTGAGTAAAATCTTTAATGCTCATAGCCGTATTTTTTTATTTTTATTTTCTTATTATTTTGATCAAGCAAAGTAATTGGATCTTTTTTATCAGTAGGGCGACAAACCTCTCCAATACAAGTTAAATCAGTCTTTAGAATTTTAGACAAAGCAATAATTTTTCCATAGTTTTTTTTATCAGATGTGAATATCAATTCATAATCATCGCCCCCACTTATTAAATCAGGAAAAATTATTGGATTTTTTTTGAGGATTTTTTTTGCTGAAGCAGAGAAGGGAATTTGATTTTGATAAATTTTAGCACCAAGTTTTGAAGATTGACAAATGTGCAATAAATCAGCCAGCAAGCCATCGGAAACATCAATAGCACATTTTGACAAATTATGATAAATCAATTTTTTACCAAGCTCAATTCTTGGAGTTGGAAAAAAGTGACGATTTAATAAATATTTTTTATCAGAAGCATTCAAAGATAAGTTATTATTTTTATCATTTGATTTGAGCCCTAGGTAAGCATCTCCAATTGATCCAGAAACAAAAATTAAATCTCCTAATTTTGCTTGATTGCGAGACAAAATTTGATTTTTTTCTACAACTCCAAAAATTGTTATTGAGAAAAAAAGCTCTTTACCAGAAACGGTATCGCCACCAATTAAGCTAACATTAAATTCATTTTGAACATCTTGTAACCCACGCGAAAATTCTTTAATAAAATTTTCATCAATTGCAGAATTTTTAGAAAACCCCAACATATAATGATGCGGCGTGGCGCCAGAGCTGGCAATGTCTGATAGATTTGAACGCAAAAGTTTTGAAGCAATTTTAAAGCCACCATCTGAAAGTAAAAAATGCACATTTTCTACCATTAAATCTTTGCTGATGACAAGCTTCTGATCTTTCTTTAAAGAAATTTCTGCCACATCATCAGCCAGATTTCTGGAAGATTCGCTGCCATTTGTTAATGGTTTAAAAAACTTCTCAATTATCTGAAATTCAGTTAATTTTTTTGACATTTATCAACGAAATTTTTTATTAACCTATCAAGAGATAGTAATCCCGCCCCATAAACAAATAAAGTAGAAAGAATAGCTAACCAATAAAAATGTTCAGGATTTTGAACTACAGTAAATTGAATTACCAATGTCATTCCAACAAGAGGCAATACCGCAAGTCTTGTTGCAAGCCCAGCAATCAAAAGGCTAGAACAGCCAAGTTCGCAAATAGTTGCTAAGTAAGCGGCTATAACTGGCGACAAAAGCGGTACAGCATATTCATTTTCAAATAAGAAAATAGTTGAATCAAAATTAGAGATTTTAGTTAAGCCACTTTTTAAGAAGACAGTTGCAATCATTATTCTTAAGGTCAGAAGCAATATTGGAGAGAAATATTTCTGTAGAAATTGCGTCTTTTTTTCACAAAAAGTTTTTAGACAAGAAATTATTTTAGCAGACTTTTCACATTTCATTTTAGCTCCTTAATTTGGTTATTTTATCTCAATAAAATGGACCCCATCATACGATGGAGTAACAATAGCGAGACAATTATTTAGTAATTTTAAAATTAACAAAAACTCCATTGGAAATAAAACGGTTTAAAAAACTTCCAATATCGATTTCTTTTTTAGTCTTTCGACAAACTTTTTGATAAGTTTCATATAATTTATTTTTTACCTTGATTAAAGATAAAAATAAAAATTCTTCTTCTGATAATTTAGTAATTACAGATGAGTTATAAACTCTATCAATCATTATGTATTCAACATTATCTAAGATTTTTATCTTCTTCTTTGAATTCTCATTATTGCTTTTCCAAATTGAAAAAACTGGAAATTTTGATGAAAATAAAAAGCATGATGGATGAATCTCAAATGAAAGATTCATGTATTTTTCTGGCGAAATTTTTTTGAACTTTTCCACATCAAAGTTTTTTTTGACATCTTTTGCAAAATAGCTTTGATGATATAAAAGCTCTAATTTAGCAACATCTTCTAAATAAAGTAATTTATGTTCTTTGAGCTTCTTTTTTACAAGTTTTGGAAAACTATCGCCGTAATAATCAAGATTTCCGCTTGTTGAAGGATAAGTCTTAATATATTCAGTAACCAGTTTTTCAAAATATTTTTCACCAACAATTTTTTTTACAACTTCAAAAATTGAAGATAAAACTGACTCAAAATTTCCCGTAACATTGTTGCGATAAATATTTAAGCGAGCAAGGGCTTCTTGGGTAGAATAGGGTAGTGAGTTGATTATTGTTAGATCTTTTTTATCTAATAAATGCGAGGTAAAATCTCTTTGTAGAGCTAGTAGATTTTGGTTTTTTTTACTCATTTTTTAGAATTATATCTTTAGCTTTCTTAGTTTCACTCATTAAAACTTTTAAATCAGGAATATCTTGATCCCATTCAATTAAAGTTGAAATCACACCAAATTTCTTAATAGCCTCTTGATAAATCTCCCAAACTTCATCACAAACTAAGTCATCATGGGTATCAATACGAATTTCCTTGTAATTTTCTCCATCAAAAATCTTAGACTTTGAGTGACCCGCTAAGTGAATTTCTTTAACTGATTTTTTATCAATTTTTTGTAAATATTTCTTAGGGTTGAATTGAGCATTATTTTGCGAACTAACAAAAACATTATTCACATCAAGCAATAGTTTACATCCCGTCTTTCTGGTAAGTTGATTAATAAAATCAGCTTCATCCATTTCATTATCTTTGAAAGCCAAATAAGCAGAAGGATTTTCTACTAAAATTTCTCTTTTTAAAAAATCTTGCATCACAGAAACATTGTCAGAAATAGCTTTCAGAGATTTGCTGGTGTAAGGAAGTGGCAATAAATCATTAAAATTCTTACCATCAACAGCACCCCAAGAAATATGATCAGAAACCAGAAATGGATCAATTATTTCAATTAAATTTTTAAGTTTTTTTAAATGGACAAGATCGATTTTTTGTGAAGAGCCCAAAGAATTGCCAACGCAGTGAAAGCTGATTGGATAATTTTTTCTAATTTCTTGTAGAGTTTTTATGGCAGGACCGCCGGCAGCGTAATAGTTTTCAGTATGAACTTCTAACCAAGAGATTTTGGGTTTTTCTGTGAGAATTTGATTTATGTGTGGCGATCTAAGTCCAATTCCAACTTTACCAGATGGAATTGGACTTAGATTAGTGATTTTCTTGTTCATAAATTGCCGTGTGAAAGCTATTTTGTAGATTTTTTAGCTTTTGCAGACTTAGTTTCAGCTTTTGCATCAGTTTTAACTTCAGCAACTTTTTTAGAAGAACATTTATTAGCTTCATCAGCTTTTTTAGCTGAACATTTGTTGGTAGAACATTTGTGAGAATCTTTTTTTCCTGTAAGTTGAGAGCAAGACGCGATAAGGCCTAAACTAACAACACCAGTGATAACTGATTTTAAGAAATTTTTATTCATTTGATTTACTTGTTTTTTGAGTTAAAAATGGTTTACGATCTGCGAACTAGCTCTAAAACTAGACGCAGAATTTAAACGAATACAAACTAATCAGTAAAGGTTAGGATTGAGGCGCGAAAACTAATAGCTGGATACAATTTGTCAATTAGATAGATTTTGTCAATTAGATAGATTTTTTTTGACATTACCAAATTTAATTTCTCAAATAGAAACATTTTCAAATTTCTAATTTTTTAAATATATGATAAAAGAACAATTCTTAAACGACATTACGGCTGAGCTACAAGAATTAAAAAATACTGGTCTTTATAAAGGCGAATATCAAATAGTTACACCACAATCTTCCGAAATAGAAATCATCGATAAATCTTCTAGAAAAAAAGTTCTGAATTTTTGTGCTAATAATTATCTAGGCTTGGCAAGTAATCATAAATTGATTGAAGTTGCTAAAAAATCTATTGAAGAATATGGACTTGGAACAGCTTCTGTGCGCTTTATTTGTGGAACTTTTGATTTACATAAAGAGTTTGAAAAAAGCCTTGCTGAATTTCTAGGGTTTGAAGATGTAATAACTTTTTCATCATGCTTTGCTGCCAATGGCGGTGTTTTTGCTTCTTTATTTGATGAAAAAGATGCGATTATTTCAGCTGATTTGAATCATGCTAGTTTGATTGATGGAATAAGACTTTCTAAAGCGGCGCGCCATTTTTATAAATTTGACGATATGCCTGATTTAGAAGAAAAATTAAAAGCCGCACAAGGTGCAAAAAATCGCGTGGTTGTTACAGATGGAGTATTTTCAATGGATGGCGATATTGCTAAATTAAATGAAATTTGCGATTTAGCTGAAAAATATGGCGCTTTGGTTTTAGTTGATGACTGTCATGCTACTGGTTTTGTTGGAGAAAATGGTCGTGGAACTTCTGAATTATGCAAAGTTGAGGGCAGGGTGGATATTCTAACTAGCACACTTGGCAAGGCTTTAGGTGCTTCTGGTGGAGGCTTCATCGCTTCTAAAAAAGAGGTAATTGATAAACTTAGAAACAAAGCCAGACCTTATCTTTTTTCAAATAATATACTACCAATGACTGCGGCGGTTGGTATTGAAATTATAAAAATGATTAAAAAATCAAAATCACTAATCAAAAAAGTTGCTGATAATACAACTTATTTTAGAGAAAAAATGGTGGCTGCTGGTTTTGATATTAGACCAAGTGTTCATCCAGTTGTAGCGGTGATGTTTGGAGATGCAATTTTAGCAGGAAAGGTGGCTAAGATGATGATTGAAGAAGAGGGAATTTATGTAATTGCCTTCTCTTTCCCAGTTGTACCAAAAAATGAAGCAAGAATTCGTGTACAAATTTCCGCAGCTCATGAAAAAGAACATTTAGACAAGGCAATTGCTGCTTTTATCAAGGTTGGTAAAAAACTTGGGATCATATAAATTTTCCCGAACATAACTAGAGTATTTTTTTGGCTATATTGGTGAAGTTATAATTTATAATCGTTATTTAAACACGGAAGAAAGAAAAGCTGTTGAAGCTTATTTGGATAAAAAATGGGGAACAAAAAAGTTCAAAAATCTAATCAAAATATAATAAGATAGGAGAAGATAAATTAAATTAAGAACTTTCTTTGCTAGATCATTTTCCCATAATGTATATTATGTAAAATTAAATAACAGGTATTATGGGATTTATTGCGGTATATTACTAAGAAAAGCCTTTTGACTTTTTAATCAGTTGTTATTACTATTGGAGCCCCGAATTTTTACTTTTTAGAATTTTTATCTCTTTGGGAGTTTGGTTAAAAACTTATTTTAGAAATATTTAAATTTATAAATAGAATTTAAAAACTTCTTGCAATAACTTTTTAACCAAGTTTTTAAACTACCTATATAACCTATTTTTTAGGCTATTTTTCTTCTTAGGCTTTTTGTTAAAATTTTGCCTAAGAAGAAATTTGCCTAAAAAGAATGGGTATATCTCAAACAAATAGTCTTTTTAGATTTATTTGCCTCTGTGGCGGAATTGGTAGACGCGATAGACTCAAAATCTATTGCCTTCACGGGCGTGTCCGTTCGATTCGGATCGGAGGTACCATTATATTTTCAAAAACTTCTTCCAATTTTTTGGAGGAAGTTTTTTGCCTCAAGAGATCATTCGCTTTGCTTAAGGATGACAGATTAATAATTTGATATTTTTAATGTTTCATTTATCTGATTTATTTAAGGTCGTTTTTCTTGGAATTGTTGAAGGGTTAACAGAATTCATTCCAGTCTCATCAACAGCGCATCTCCTGATATTTTCTTATCTCATCGATTTTCAATCAGTTAAAAATAACTTATTTGAAATTGTTATCCAAGTTGGTGCAATTTTTGCTGTTTGCGTAATTTATCGTAAAAAAATTCTTGAAGTGGTTTTTAATCTTCATCAAAAAAAGCAGCAGAAATTTTCTTTGAATTTGGCTTTAGCTTTTTTACCATCACTAATTATTGGCGGCTTATTTCACAATTTTATTAAAGAGGTTTTCTTTTCTAATATCTCAATTGCGATAAGTTTAATTATTGGCGGTATTATTATGATTATAGTTGATCACAAGCCAAGAATGTTAAGAGATGAAGAGATTACAAAGATTGATAACATTACCACCTTTAAAGCTTTTTACATCGGATTGTTCCAATGTCTTTCCATGATTCCCGGAACATCAAGATCTGGAGCAACAATAATTGGTGGACTCTTACTTAAGCTTGATAGAAAAACTGCCACAGAATTTTCTTTTTTCTTAGCAATTCCAACTATTTTCGCCGCAACTGTCTTTGATCTTTACAAAAATATTAACACCCTCACCTTCTCTAACATCGAATTCATTTTAATAGGAACTTTATCAGCATTTTTATCAGCAATTCTGGTAATTAAATGGTTTATAAATTTTGTAAGTAAAAATAATTTCGTGATTTTTGGAATTTATAGAATTGTAGTTGGAATAATTATTTTATTTTTCATAACCATTTAATGCAGACAGAAAATAAACCAAAATTAGCAATTAGATTTGGACTTGGCGCCATTAAAGCCGTTGGTTTTGGCATGACTGAAAATGCTGTAAAAGAGCGCAAAGCTAATGGAAAATTCAAAGATGTTTATGATTTCGCTGAAAGATTAGATCCTAGAACCATCAATAAAAAATCAATTGAAGCATTATCTAAAGCTGGGGCATTTGATTCTCTTCACGATAATCGCCAACAAATTGCCAATTCATTTGAGATGCTTTCAGCTTACGCAGCTCAAAAACATGAAGCAGCCTCTTCTAATCAAATGAGTTTATTTGGCGGCACTCCAGAAGCTGAAGCTAAGCCAGAATTAAAAAAAGTTGGCAATTGGACTAAAGTTGAAAAATTACAAAAAGAATTTGAAGCATTTGGTTTTTTCTTAAATGAACATCCAACCGACGACCATGTTTCTGATTTAAAAAAGCGCGGCGTAATTTTTTCTGATAAGCTTGAAAGAGATGAACTTGAGGATAATAGCTTAGTCAAGATGTCGGGCGTTATTGCTGGAAGCAAGCACAGATCAGGGCCTCGTGGTCGTTTTGCTTATCTTACAATTTCTGATTATCTGGGAATTTTTGAGGCAATGATTTTTGATGAAAATTTAATTACTAATGCTCGCGATCTTTTAGCTGACGGCAGCATGATTCAGATGGATTGCCTGATTAAAAAAGATGATGGCGGAACCAGAATTTTAGCAAGAGATGTTAGAAAGCTTGAAGATTTTATTAAATATACCGCCGCAAAAGATGAAGATTTTGAAGATATAAAAAAACAACCAGCTAGAAATCAAAATTTTAAATCTGGCCAAAGGGGTTTTTCGGGAAACTTTAATGAAAACTCTGGCGAATCATCGGGATATGAAAAAAAATCAGCAGCTCCAATTGCCAAAGCTCAAGATGAACAAAAGGCCTATCAAGAAAAAGTTGAACTTCTAAAAACAAAAAAGATCTTTTCTTCTGTACAAATTATCATTAAAGAACGGGACTGCGTTCTAAATATCAAGGCCTTACTCTCTCAAAGAATTGCTCCAGCTAATTTTGAGAAATTTAGCAAAGTTTATTTTTCAATTATGCGCGGTGGAAGAGTTTTTAAAGTAGAACTTCCCGGAAAATATTTGCTTGATAATGCTGATATTTCAAGGCTTCAAGTTATTGATAAAGTGATTGATGTTGAGGCTAGTTTTTAATTTTATTAAATAAAATCGTCATCCTTGAGCTACTTGTGGCTCGAGGAGCTCATAAGATTTAACTCCGAATTCCAACCTCACAAGATCCTTGATTTTACTTTATAAAATCAAGGATGACGAAACATTTTTATTATAATCAAATTTTGTCTTTAATTTCACTTTAATTTCGGGCTCATAATTTTCAAAGAAAGCCTTATCAAACAGTTTTTTTGTAAATTGATCTCGGCTTTTAAAAGTTGAACATCCCATCAAAACTGAAATAACTCTTTTATCGTCCTTTTTAGCAATGCTGATTAGGTTAAAACCAGAAGCGTTAGTAAATCCAGTTTTCATTCCTTCAGCACCTTTATATTCAAGTAATACATGATTGTGACTATAATACTTTGCTCCGTTGTAAATAAATTTCTTTAAAGCAAATAAACGATAATATTCTGGAAAATCTCTTTTAATTGCTATTGTTAAACGAGCTAAATCATAAGCTGTGGTATATTGCCCTTCGGCGTGAAGACCGGTGGAATTTCTGAAACTAGTTTGAATCATGCCAAGCTCTTGCGCTTTTTCATTCATCTTGCGAACAAATTTCCATTCATCACCAGAAACCGCTTCAGATAAAGTTACCGCTGCTTCATTGAAAGATTTAACAATTATGGATTGTATAGCTTCTCTAACCGTCATTTTATCGCCCTCTTTCAAACGCAAAGTGTTGTTTTTATTTACTTTGGAAATCTCTGCTCCAATAGCTGAAACTGATAAAGGTTGATCTAAGTAAAGGCTATTATTCTCAATTGCTTCTAAGGTTAAATATAGAGTCATTATTTTTGTAAGAGAGGCGGGGTAAGATATTTTTTCTGCCCTAGTATCAAATAAAATAGTGCCATCATCTTCTAAAACTAAAGAGGAATAGTTTTTGCTACAGCCTTTTTCTTCGGCAGCGTAAGCAGAGCTTGTAAATAATAAAATCAGTAAAATATTACAAATTTTTTTATGAATCCCGCAATAAGTGCAAGGTAACAACCAGGTGGATATTTTAAACATTTATAAAATTTTTAAAATTTCTTTTGCCGCTTTTGTACTAGATTTTTCAACATTTCCAAAGCCCATCAAAGCAAGAGATTCATGGCTTTCAGAAATTTGTTTTTGTGCTAAAGATTTATTTTCAATTAAATCTTTTACTTTTCTAAAAATCTTTTCACCAGTGCAATTTTTTTGCAACATTTCAGGAATAATTTCTTTGTTGGCAATTAAATTTATCAAATTGGCAAATTTGATTTTGATCATCATTTTTATTAAAAAATGTGTGATGAAATTAATCTTGTAAGCAACAATCATTGGAAGTTGATAGAGCGATAATTCAACAGTGTTGGTGCCAGATTTAGCTAAAGCAAAATTAGCTGCAAAAAAAGCTGATTCTTTTTCATCTTTTTCAACTAAAAAATATTCAACATTTAAATTTTTTGCCATTTCCTTTACAAGATAACGAGTTTTATCAGCCATAGGAATCACAATTTTTAAATTGGATTTTTCTTGTGAAAGCAAATTCACCGCCGCAATAAATTCGGGAAAAATTCTTTTTACTTCACCATTTCTGCTTCCGGGAGTAAGACACAAAACTACATCATCTACAACAATTTTATGCTGGTTACGAAACTCTAAATTTTTTGATTCTTTGACAGAAAAATCAGGCGCAGTTTCAATAATTGGATGACCAATAAAAACCGTCTTCAAACCATATTTCTCAAAATATGGCGGTTCAAAAGGTAAAATTGCTAAAAGCAAATCATACAATTTAGAAATTTTTTCTGCCCTACCTTCGCGATAAGCCCATACTGAAGGTGCAATTAAATGAATTTTTTTACCCTGATATTTTTGTATTTTTTTTATCACACGAAAGCAAAAATCAGGTGAATCAATTGTGATGACGCAATTTGGATTCTCTGAAATAAACGCTTCAGCCGTTTGTTTAATGCGTTTTAATAATTTAGGAATATGCGGAAGAACCTCTAAAAATCCCATTACAGATAATTCTTCCATTGGAAAAATACTTAATAAGCCTTGCTCTTGCATGAGTTTTCCACCAACTCCAATGAAATCTGCTTGCTCATTTTTAGCAGCTAATTCGGCTTTTATTTCCGCTATTAATTTAGCTCCAAGCACATCACCAGAAGCCTCTCCTGCAATTATAAAAAACTTTTTTTTCATTTTATTATTTTTTACTTTTTGTTTTAAGGGATAAAAAAGAATCGATAATTATTCCACATTCCATTACGCATAACCGTCATCCTGAGCGAAGCGAAGGATCTCATGAGGAAAAACTTCTATTTCAAGAGATCCTTCGCTTCGCTCAGGATGACAACTTGAAAATAAATCTCTTTTTTCCACTCTTTACTTTTTTATCAACAATTAATATCATTCGCCAAGCCTTTCCCTAAAAAGATGTTCATCAAAGATAAGATGACAACATAATTGGCAATTATCAATCTCAAAAAATTTAAAAATGTCTAAAAGAAAAATAGCCGTTGCTGGTGCAACAGGTAATGTTGGTCGTGAAATATTAAATATCTTAATTGAAAGAAAATTTCCAGCTGATGAAGTTGTAGCTTTAGCTTCTCGCAATTCTATTGGTAAAAAAGTTAGTTACGGTGATAAAGAATTAGCAGTGCAATGTTTAGATGATTACGATTTTACTGGCACTTCAATTGGTTTATTTTCACCAGGAGGAGAAATTTCTGCAATTCACGCCCCAAGAGCTGCTGCCCAAGGTTGCGTTGTAGTTGACAACACTTCTCACTTTAGAATGGATAAAAATGTACCATTAGTTGTTCCAGAAGTTAATCCTGAAGCAATTGCTGATTACAAAAAAAGCGGCATCATCGCTAATCCAAATTGCTCAACAATTCAAATGGTTGTTGCTTTGAAACCTTTGCATGATTTAGCAAAAATTAAAAGAGTTGTTGTTTCAACTTACCAATCAGTTTCTGGTGGCGGTAAAGACGCGATGGACGAACTTTACGAATCAACTAAAAAAATCTACGCTAATCAATTTTTAGAGCCAAAAAAATTCTCTAAAAGAATTGCTTTCAATGTTATTCCTCAAATTGATGTTTTTATGGAAGATGGCTATACTAAAGAAGAATGGAAAATGAAAGTTGAAACTAAAAAAATTCTTGATGAGTCAATTGAGGTTGAAGCAACTTGCGTTAGAGTTCCTGTTTTTGTTTCTCATTCTGAAGCAATTAATATTGAATTTGAAAATCCAATTTCAGTTGAACAAGCTAGAAGAGCTTTAGATAGAGCTGAAGGAGTTATTGTAATAGATCGTCCTCAAGAAAAAGGTGGCTTCGTTACTCCAGTTGAAGCTGCTGCGAAAGATGCGGTTTTTGTTTCAAGAATTAGAAAAGATACTACTGTAAAAAATGGTCTTTCAATTTGGGTTGTCTCTGACAATTTGAAGAAAGGCGCCGCTTTAAATGCGGTGCAAATTGCAGAAATTTTAGTTAAGAAATACGGGTTGTAAATTTTTAGAATCAGGACGCGTTAATCTACCGCCCCTAACCCCTCCTTATCAAGGAGGGGAACTAAACCGAGCTCGCAGTAACTTCTCTTCCTGATAAGGAGGGAGATTAAACCGAACTCGTAGTAGTTACCCTCCTTGATAAGGAGGGGTTAGGGGCGGTAGATTAAAGCACTCTCGGTAATTCTTCAGACATTTATTGCCACATCAAGATCCCCCAAAGCCTTCTCAACACCCAAAGAATTATCCCATACATAAGAAATCACTGCCAAGAAATCCGCACCCGCCTTTACTAAAGAATGACAATTTTTATCATTAATTCCACCAATTGCCGTGATTGGTAAATTTAATATTTCATTAGCCCATTCAATAATTTCGGTAGTTGGCTTACCTTGAGAATTTTTAGTGTTGCTTGGGAAAAAAGCTCCAAAAGAAATGTAGTCTGCACCCTGCTCTCCTGCAGTCATTGCTAAATGTTTTGAATCGTAGCAACTGGCACCAATGATAAAATTTTTATTAGGATTGCTTTGCAAAGATTTTTGACGAGCTATTTTTATTGAGCCATCTTCTGAACCCAAATGCACACCATCTGCTTCAATTTCCAAAGCCATTTCATAAAAATCATTAAGCAAAAAAAGACAATTATTGGCGTGGCAAATTTTTTTTAATTCTTGCGCTATTGCCTTGATTTCTTGTTTTGGATAATCTTTCAAACGCAATTGAAAAACTGGAACTAGAGATGTTTTTAAAGCAGATTCTAGATTTTTTGAGAATGATTTTAGATCGATTTTTGGTGGACTGATTAGGTAGATTTTTGTCATTTTATTTTACAATTAAAGGAAGAAACCTAAAACAAGCTATAACCCTTGTTTAACAAGGGTTTAGGAGGTAAAAAAATGAATTTTCTACATGCGTAGAAAATTCAAAAAAAACTATTTTTTTCTTCTAAAAAACGCAGGAACATTCAACATATCTTCTTCAACTTTTTCATCAAACTCATCTTCTTTTTCTTCATCAAAAATAGTTGCGCCACCAAAAAATTCTTGATGTTTTTTAGCTGCCACTTCTTGCAATTTTGATTCGCTAACTTTTACCTCTTTTGGTGCAGATTTTTTTACTGGTTTTGACTTTTCCTCTTCCTCTTCTTCTTCAAAATCAGACTCTTCTTGCTCATTTTTATTTTTAGAACCATTCATAAATCCAAATAAATTAAATCCAGAACTTTCTTTTTTAGATTTTGGTATTGGTTTTGCAGCTTTAGAAGCCTCAGAAATTTTTACTTCAGCCTTAGATAATTTTTCCGCAGCATCTTCTTGATTTTCTTCAAAACTGTCGCCAAAAAAGCTAATTTGAGCAAATTCAGGCTCATCATAATCTTTACTTGGCAATTTCTCCACTTCTTTTCCGTAATCTAAATTAGGCTCTTTAGAATAAGTTTTTTGAGGCTTCAAATCAACTTCACTAATTTCCACCACTTCTTCATTTTCAACCTTTGCCAAAGAGCCTAAATCAAAGAAACTTTTATTTTCCTCTTTAACTGGGGCTGCAGAAGATGAAGTTTGAGAAACATTAATCTTAAACCTATTTGGTTCATATTCTTGAGATCTTGAAGCGTTTCTTTTTATGTCATCAACATCAATACCAGTTGCCACAACTGAGATTCTGATTTTACCTTTCATATTTTCATTGAAAGCTGAACCAAAAATAATATTAGCATTTGGATCAACTTCTTTTTTAATTGTATTCACCGCTAAATCAGCTTCAAACAGAGTCATATCAGGGCCGCCAGTCATATTTACCAATACACCTTTTGCACCTTTAATTGAAATATCATCAAGCAATGGATTAGAAATAGCAGCTTCGCAAGCAATAACTGCGCGATTTTCTCCTTCAGCTTCTCCAGTTCCCATCATGGCTTTACCCATCTTGGTCATGATGGTTCTGATGTCAGCGAAGTCCAAATTCACCAATCCAGGCATGGTGATAAGATCCGTAATGCCACGCACTCCAGCATGCAAAACATCATCTGCCATTTTAAATGCCGATTCAAAAGTTGTTTGCTCGTTAGCAATTCTGAAAAGATTTTGATTTGGAATAATGATTAAAGTATCAACATATTTTTTTAATTCTTCGATACCTTGCTGAGCTGTTTCCATGCGATATTTACCTTCGAAATGAAAAGGTTTTGTAACCACACCAACTGTTAAAACATCTCTTTCTCTAGCTAATTTTGCAATTACTGGCGCACCACCAGTACCGGTACCACCACCCATTCCAGCAGCAATGAAAACCATGTTGCTACCTTCTAAAAATTTTTCAATTTCTTCAATATTTTCTTCAGCTGCAGCGCGACCTCTTTCTGGAAAAGAACCAGCACCCAAACCTCTGGTAGTTGTAACTCCAAGTTGAATACGATTTGGCGCTAAAGAATTTGCTAAAGCTTGCGCATCAGTATTAGCTGCGATGAATTCAACACCTTCCAAGTCAGAGCGAATCATGTTGTTAATAGCATTTCCACCAGCTCCTCCAACACCAAAAATTGTTATTCTAGGTTTAAGAAGCTCAAGTTGTGGAATATTGATTTTTAAAGACATATCAGATGTTTTAGATTTTTTTGTTGATTTCATTTTACAAGATTCAAATTTGGAAAAAGCTTTGACGATTTTGATTTAACAATTGAAAAAAATAATCTGCAATTTTTTATTAAGATTTTTAGCAATTATATTTAGCATCGTCGTCCTTGAATCCTAAGGATTCTAGGATCTAATTATTTTTAAACTCGGAAGATAAAACTCATGAGGTCCTTGATCCACAATTGGATCAAGGATGACGAATTAATCTGATTAAAACAATAAAGCTGCAAGACCAAGAAATACAAGGAAAGAAAATGTATCAGTTATTGTGATTAGAAATACTCCCGATGAAATTGCTGGATCAAATTTAAACTTGTGCAACATCAATGGAATTGCGGCTCCAAAGAACCCACCAATAATTTGAGTTCCCAAGATTGCCACAGCAAAAACTAAGCTTAAATACAAATCATGTTGCCATAAATAACAAACTATTGCCGCCAAAGAAGCTAATATCAAACCATTTAAAGAACCAACTGTTGCTTCCTTTATTAAAATTTTTATTGCACCAATATTACTGATTTCATTCGTAGCAATTGCTCTGACTAAAACCGTTAGAGCTTGAGTACCAGAGTTTCCAGCCAAAGATGCCACGATTGGCAATAACACTGCAAGAGCAACAATTTTTTGAATCTCATTCGAAAAAATTGCAATAATACTAACCGCAAGTGAGCTTGTAAAAAGACTTGCTAAAAGCCATGGAGCCCTTGATCTGGCAGTTGTAAAAGAAGATGAATGTAAGTTACTGTCATTAACACCGCCAAGTAATAAAATATCTTCTTCAGCTGCTTCTTGCAAAATATCAATCACATCATTTGCATAAACTACACCAACTAAAATCCCTTTTTCATCAACTACAGGAGCATAGCTCAAAGAATATTTACTAAAAATTTGTGCCGCCTCTTCTTTGTCCATAGAGGATGACAAGCATTTTATTTCTTCTTGTGACATAATTTCTGACATCACAATTTGTTTTTTATTCTTTAAAATATCACTAATTTTAACTTCAGAAGTTGGACGAAAATCATCATCAATGATTACAATATTATTAAAATCTTCAGGAAGATCTGATGAATTTTGTAAGTAATAAGTAGCCTGCGCAACAGTCCAATCTTTTTTAACAGCAACAAAATTCTTCTGCATCAAACGACCAACTGAATTTTCTGGATAAGATAACGCTTCTTCAATTTTATCTCTTTTTTCCTTAGAAATATGATCAAGAATGTCGCTAATTCCTTCGCTTTCAAGAGTTTCAATAACTTGAACCGCATCATCAATTTCAAGTTGATCAATAGCTTTCGCACTATTTTTACTTCCTAAAAATTCAATGGTTTCACTTTTTAAATCGTCGTCTAAGTAAGCTAAAATTTCTGGGTCAATGTCAGCTGCAACAATTGCAATTAATTTAGATCTTTGTTCAAAATTAAGAGCTGAAAAAAGGTCGGCTTGATCAGCGGGGTGAAGTTCTAGGAATAGCTTTTTTACTTGGCTGTGAAGGTCATTTTCTAACGAGTTAAGAATTCTGTTTTTGACATTTTGGTCAATCCCAAACTCTGACTCATATGAGTTGTCATGTTTTTTTTCAGCGACCATGAATATAAAAAATTATGATTGATTAAATTAGCTTCATGGCTCCCGCAACAAGTGCGGGGTGACAATATCGAAATCGTACTCCAATTTGTCACCCCGCACTTGTTGCGGGAGCCATGAAGCTAAAACATTTCAAATATTAAGAAATAGCCACCCCAAATGTCACAACTCCCTGATGAGAAACCAGAGTTGCTTTTACAAGATCGTCTTCAAGATTAATATTCACTGAATTATTTTCTTTGTTCACGAATAACTCAAAAAAGTTCAGAATATTTTTAGACAAAAGTTTGCTCGCGTCAGTAGCAACGCGGCTTGGAAAATTTTCGTAACCAATGATTTTTACACCATTAACTTCTACTGTTTTTTCAACTTGAGTTAAGGCGCAATTTCCACCATTTACAGCAGCTAAATCAATAATTATTGAGCCATTTTTCATAGCTTTAACCATTTCTTCGGTAATTAAAGTTGGAGCTTTTTTCCCAGGAATTAAGGCGGTCGCAATTACTACATCTTGATTTTTAATAGTATCGATAAGCAACTGTTCTTGACGCTTTTTATAATCTTCACTCATTTCTTTAGCGTAAACTCCATCTGCTTTTTCATCAGATTTTACTTCAATAAATTTTGCACCTAAGCTTTGAACTTGCTCTTTAGCAGCAGCGCGCACATCAAAAGCGCAAACAATTCCACCCAATCTTTTAGCGGTTGCAATAGCTTGAAGGCCAGCAACACCGGCACCTAAAATCATAAATCTTGCCGCAGCAACAGTTCCAGCGGCAGTCATCATCATTGGTACCGCCTTTGGCAATTCATACACTGCATCGATAACAGCGCGATATCCAGCTAAGTTACTTTGTGATGACAAAACATCCATCGCTTGAGCGCGACTGGTGCGTGGAAGCAACTCTAAAGAAAAAGCAGAAATATCAGCTTTGGCTAAAGCTTCTATTTTTTCTTTTTGAAAATATGGATTTAAAAGAGCGATAAAAATAACGCCTTTTTTAACTTTTGAAAAATCAATTTCGTTTCTTTGTACAGAAATTATAATATCTATTTCAGGCAGAATTTTATCGATGTCAGAAACAATTACTGCGCCTTGTTTTTCATAAAGATCATCAGAAATTGCTGATTTTTCACCAGCATTTTTTTCAACAAAAATTTCAACAGAAAGTTTTTTATATTTAGAAACTAAGTCGGGAGTAAGTGCTACGCGATTTTCGTTTAAAGAATTTTCTTTAAGAACTAATAATTTCATATTTTAAATATTTACAATTTTCATTATCATTCTGTTTTATTGCCATCCAAAACGAAGTGAAGGATCTCTTATAGTCTCATGAGATGTTTCGCTACGCTCAACATGACAGCAATGCTAAAAATGGTGCGGTCGAGAAGATTTGAACTTCCACGGGTTTTACCCCACAACGACCTCAACGTTGCGCGTATACCGTTCCGCCACGACCGCTTAAACAGGATTTAGATCATCCTTATCAATAGATTTTGGACTTTACTTGCGACAAAATGGACTCTGCGTACTAAGTGCGGGGTGACAAAGTGGTAAGTTACTACAACTTATCACCCCACACTTAGTACGCAGAGTCCATTTTGTCGCAAACACAATTTAAAACTAGTTAACTAAAGGCTTTAAACGATTTAAAGCTACAACAAAAACTGATATATCTGGATTTGAATTTGATTTCAGATTAGAAATAAAATCATCAAATCTTTGAACTAAGAAATCTACACTCTCAATCCAAGCTTCTATTGAAGCTGATTCACAAACCTTTGAATCATTGCAGCTAAAATCAACAATAGCTTTAGCAATTCTCATTTGATAAGAATAAAGATCTTCCAAAATGGTTTTACTTGAAAGCCTTTGCCATTGATTATCATAAGACATTCTAGAAACCTTGCTGCGTAACCATTTTAAAGAGAATCTAGTTCCCACTGCAAAATAAATTTTAGCAATAGTTTCAATATCAAATTTTGATTCAGCAGAAATTTCAGCAATGTCAAATGTTGAAGCTAAAGGATCCATTCCAGCAACTTTAACTGCCAACTTACGATCAACATTATTCAAGCAATATCTTTCTACTTTTCTTTCGAAAGATTCTTTAGATGCTTGCGCTAAAACATTACCTAAAACTCCTGATAGGCTATCAGCAATTTTCTTAAATCTTCCTACACTTTTTGTAATACTGTCTTTTGATTTAGAAGTGTTTTTAAGCAACCAGATCGCCGATCTTTCTAATAATTTATTAGAATTCAAAAACATCTGCGCCTGAATAGCGGGAGAAACTTTGCCATCCAAACTTTCAATCTCTTCCCAAACATCTCTTAGACCGAAAGAATCGCAGGCTATAATCATATTTTTAACAACATCAACAATACCAAAACCACTATCTTGAGAAATCTGATTTACCAAGGTAACGCCAGTTCTGTTGATAATAAAATTGGTAATTTGAGTTGCGATAATTTCATTTCTTAATTGATGATTTTCAATTTCGTGAACAAAATTTTTCTGCATTTCTTGTGGGAAATAAGAAAATAATTCAGACACAAAATATTTATCTTTAACCAAATTTGATGTAACAAGATTATTGTAAACATCCATTTTGGCATAAGCTAACATTACGCAAAGCTCTGGTCTGGTTAAACCAATATTGCTGGCTTGTCTTTTTTCTATTTCGCTTTGAGAAGGCAAAAACTCAATTTTACGATTTAACAAACCAGATTTTTCTAATTTATTTAAAAATTGAGATTGATCACCGAGGCTTAAAGAGCCTTGAGAAGAAGCAATTGAAATAGCTTGAGTTTGCAATCTATTATCAGAAAGAACTAAATTGCCGACATCATCAGTCATTGACTCAAGAACTTTATTTCTTTTCTCTAAAGTGATTTTATTGCTGCGTAAAGCTTGAGTAAGTGCAATTTTAATGTTAACTTCGTGATCCGAGCAATCAACACCAGCTGAGTTATCCATAGCATCAGTATTTACAGATCCGCCGTTCAAAGCAAATTCAATTCTACCCTTTTGGGTAAAACCAAGGTTACCGCCCTCACCTATTACCTTACATCTTAAATCATTACCATTAATTCTAACTTCATCATTAGCGCGATCACCAACTTCTTGATTGGTTTCAGAGCTGGCTTTAACATAAGTTCCAATACCACCATTCCATAATAGATCAACCGGAGCTTTTAATATGGCAACTATTAAATCTTTTGGAGAAAGCTCATCTTCTTCAATCCCTAAAACAGCTTTGACTTGCTGAGAAATTTTTATTGATTTAGCAGTTTTTTCAAAAATTCCACCACCTTCAGAAATCAAATCTTTGCTATAATCAGCCCAAGATGAACGAGGCAAATTAAACATACGCTCTCTTTCTTTGAATGATTTTGCCGCGTCAGGATTTGGGTCAAGAAAAATATGCATATGATTAAATGCAGCTACTAACTTAATATGTTTAGATAAAAGCATGCCATTTCCAAATACATCACCCGCCAAATCTCCGATACCAACACAAGTAAAATCTTGAGATTGAATATCTAAGTCAGCTTCTTGGAAATGTCTGCGCACAGAAATCCAAGCACCTTTTGCAGTAATGCCCATTTTTTTATGGTCATATCCTACAGAGCCACCAGAAGCGAACGCATCGCCTAACCAGAAATTATATTCTTGAGAAATTGAGTTAGCGATATCAGAGAAAGTTGCAGTACCTTTATCGGCAGCAACAACTAAATAAGGATCAGCTGCATCATAAGAAACGCAATCTGCATGTTGCATTTCTCCATTAACTACATTGTCAGTAATATCTAAAGCACCTCTTAAGAATGTTTTATAGCATTCAATACCTTCTTGTTGCACTTCTTCACGACTTAAACCTTTAGCAGGATTTTTTACAATGAATCCCCCTTTTGAACCAACTGGTACAATAACTGCATTTTTAGTCATTTGAGCTTTCATCAAACCTAAAACTTCAGTACGAAAATCATCGTGACGATCTGACCAACGCAAACCACCACGAGCAACTTTACCACCGCGCAAGTGAATAGCTTCAACCTTCGCTGAATAAACAAAAATTTCAGCATATGGCAATGGCAATGGCAAATCAGAAACTTTGCTACTGTCAATTTTAAATGAGATATAACCCTTATAACCAACATCTATTATGTTTGTGGTCGCTTTATCTTCATTTATTTGATAAAAATTCGTACGAAGAGTTGCTTTGATAACATTAAGAACTTTTCTAATTATGGTATCACTTGCCACATCAGTAACTTTAACCAATTCAGCTTCGATTTTATTTTCAACTTTTTGTACCATTTTCTTTCTTTCTTCCAAAGAAACTTCTATCTCTGGATTGAACTTGGTTTCAAACAGCTCAGCAATAAATCTTGTGATGTCGCGATTGTTAAATAAAGCATCTGAAATTTGAGCTTGGCTATATCTGAACCCTATTTGATGTAAATATTTCACATAAGCAGTAACCATACAAATATGCTTCCAGCTTAATTCTACAGAAACTATCAACTTGTTCAAAGGCCCAACTTCTGCAACTCCTTGAGAGATTAAAGTAATAAGTTTTTCAAAATTACCCTTAGTTCTTGCTGAAAAAATATTTTTAGTTTTGCATAAATTCAGATTAAAGTAATGAATATAAACCTTCTGCATATCTAACAGAGTTACTTCGTAGGTATATTCTTTAATTATGTTAAAACCAAAACTTTCCAAAATTGGCATTATTTCTGAAAGAACCAACTCTTTATGTAAGTTGTAAATTTTTAACTCACTTAAATTATCAACAAGGAAATTATCTGACTTGTAAAGATAGAATGAAATTGACTGTTTTTTTACACAATTTTCAATTATTCCAGCATCAATTGAGGCTCTTCTAGCATCAAATCTATTCATGTAACTCACAGAAAAAGAGTTTTTATATTTTTCATATAAAAATGCTTGATCTTCATGCTCATATCTTGCGGTTAAAACATCTTTAAAATCATCTTTCCATATTTTAGTTATTCTGTTAATCTCACGCTCAACTCTTCCTTCATCAACTTTTGGAATTCCATTTTCAGTTCTAATTATGATATGAAATCTAACAAGATTTGATTCAGTGATCTGTATAAAAGAGTCAGAAACCAATCCGTTATAAACTGTAGATAAATATGATTTTATTCTATCTCTAAACTCAGAGTTACTGCGCTCTCTTGGCATATAAACCAAACAGCTAACGAAGCGACTAAATTTATCTTTGCGAACAAAAAATTTAACTTGAGATCTGCCGCAAATTGCCACAATTTTAGTAGAAATTCTCAGTAAATCTTCTGCGCTAATTTGGAATAATTCATCTCTTGGATAAGATTCTAAAATAGAAATTAAATCTTTGTAATCATGACTACCTTTAAGAAAACCAGAATCAGAAATAACTTGAGAAATTTTGTTCTTAACCAAAGGAATCAGGCTAGAACTTTGATCATAAGCAGATGAAGTAAAAAGACCGATGAATCTATATTCTCCAACAATTTTTCCATCTTTAGAAATTTTCTGAATTCTTATTCTTTCAGCATTTCTAAGTCTGTGAATACTTGATTTATAACGAGATTTTAAAATCTCTATCACGAATGGATGAGCAACTGAATCAGAAACTTCCTCAAAAGAAGAATTGGCAACTTTTGGCTGAAATTCTTCATATTTAGATCTGAAAACACCAATACCTAATTTACCATCTTCTTTAAGTTTATATTCGCCTTTTTTACCTTCTTCTATGTCAAACTCTTTAGCTCCAAGAAAGATAAAGTTTCCATCAATAAGCCATGAGATAAAGTCTTTGATTTCACTTATTTCTACCGCTCTTTTTTTAAGAGATTTAGCATTTTCAATTTGAGATTGTGACTTTTTGACCATATCGATCATGTCGCTCCAATCGTCAACTACTAGATTGACTGTCTCAAGAATTTTAGAAATTTCCGTTATCAAATATTCAATTGCAACAGGCGAAAGAACTCTATCCATGTGGAACTGAATAACAGACTCTTTTCTTGAGCCCTCAGCATCAGAAATTGAGATTAACTTACCATTTTTATCACGAATTACTGAATAAATTGGATGAACAACATTTATAATATTCACATCCAACTTATCTAAAAATGCCACAATTGAATCAATCAAGAATGGTCTATCATCGTTAACTATGTCAATAAAAGTACGGAAAGAATCAAAGCCTTCTGCTTCTTTTTTTGGATTGGAAATACGGATCTTGAATTCGCCGGGTTTTTTTTCTGTTAAAAAGTTAAAACTTAATTTAGCAATTCCATAGAACTCATCTGTAAAATAATTCAAAAAATCTATGCCGCTATTTTTTGTATAAAAATCTGTGGCGAATTTTTGAAATTCTTTAACATTAAAATTATCTGTTTGAGTTTCATTATCAGAAAGCTCAATCATTCTACTGATTATTTTATCTAAGTCGTCCATTTTTCGGGGGTTTTTATTTTTTAATAAGAACTACTATCATTTGCATACCTTCTAGCCTTGGCCCAACTTCTGGCTTGGCAAATTCTTCGGTGTCTTTTACAATATTATTCATCATCTCTTTAGCAATTTCCACATGGGTAATTTCTCTACCTTTCATTCTGATGCTAATTTTTACCTTATGACCTTTTTCTATAAATTTATGTGTATGTTTGATTTTAACATCATAGTCACCTTTACCAATATTGAATGACATCTTGACTTCTTTGGTTTCAACAACTTTTTGTTTTTTCTTGGCATCTGAAGCTTTTTTTTGTAACTCATATCTCATCTTACCAAAATTACTGATTTTACAAACTGGTGGCGTGACATTTGGAGAAACTTCTATCAAGTCTAAACCAACATCTTGAGACATTTTTATTGCCTCAGAAGTTGGTATAACGCCGACCATTTTACCTTCATGATCAATTACCCTAACTTCAGGAGCTTTGATTTGGTCGTTAATACGAAATAGCTTATCGAAATTATTCGCTGCTGTTTGATTTTTTGTTGGCTTCACAGTTGATTATTGGGTTGTTAAAAAAATAAATTTACAAAGAGATTTATCGAAAAATCTATTAAGAAATATACGACACTGGGCAAATTATAACCGCTCATCTAAATTTCAACCAGATTGAATAGATATTGTTAACAAGCCAAATAAATCCTCCGACTAATTGCATTGCAATTGGTAACCTCCTTTTTTAAAGAAGGCTTTTAGCCCTCTTTGAAAAAGAGGGTGAATCATTCGCCGCAGCTTTAGCGAAGGCAAATGAGACGGGTGATTTATGATTTACCAAAACCCCTTAAAATGCTTCAAAACAAAAAACCTATTCGCAATCACAAAATCAAAACGCAAATCACATTTACGAAATTGCGGATGTTTCATTAAAAAAAACTCTGCGGCTTTTTTGATGCGAGAAACTTGTTTTGGTTGTAAAATTTCTTCTATCGACACGACAGTTTTTCTTGCCTTAACTTCAATAAAGGCAATTAATTTTCCCTTCTTGGCAATAATATCAATCTCACCAAAATAAGTTTTGTAACGCCAAAATAATATTTCATAACCTTTGCAACGCAAAAACCATAAAACAATTTTTTCCGCTAAAATTCCAAACTGGTGAGTTCTCTTTTTCATATTTTTCCCTCGTCATTTTTTACTACCTTTACCATTTTTTACTCCTTGTTATCCCCGCCTCACTCCTTGTTATCCGCGCTTCACTCCTTGTTATCCCCACTTCACTCCTTGTCATCCCCACCTCCACCCTGTCATCCCCAACTCCACCCCGTCATCCCCACCTCCACCCTGTCATCCCCGCGAAGGCGGGGATCCATTTGCAGACTCACTCTGGATTCCTGACTTTGCGGGGAATGACAAAAAAGCCATAATAATATTAGCTATTTTTATGAATTCTGAATTTGCAAAGCCAATTGATAAACTTCTTTTTTATTTAAATCGTAAATCTCAGCTAAATTTTGCGACAATTCTTTAATGCTGAAACCAGCAGCAATGGCATTTTTAATCTCTTGAATCAACTCATCTTGTTCTAAAGCTTTTTCACTTTTATTAGCTTTTTCAATAATAATTACAAATTCTCCTCGCAATTTTTGAGGATTTTGCACAAAAAAATCACTTAAGTTTTTTGCCTTATCAGAAATAATTTCTTCATGAATTTTTGTTAATTCTTTAGCAATCACCACATCTCTATTTACAAGTGTTTCAGCAATATTTTCTAAAGTTGCAATAACGCGATTTGCCGATTCAAAAAATATCGCAGTAAAATTTTTTGGTAGAGATTTAAATAAATTTATTCTCTGAATTTTTGTTGTTGGTAAAAATCCTAAAAATAAAAAGTTATCACAAGCAAGTCCGCTGGCGCAAAGCGCAGAAATTACTGAAGAAGCCCCAGGAATTGGAATAACTTTTTGATTATATTTTTTGACATATCTAACCAACTTATATCCGGGATCTGAAATTAAGGGCGTTCCCGCATCACTCACCAAAGCCACAACGCTGCCTTGAATTAATAAATTTAGAATTTTCTCGCGAGTTTTTTCGTCACCATAATCATTATAGATAATAAATTTTTTATCTTTAATTTCATAATGTCTGAGTAATTTTGCTGTTACTCTTGTGTCTTCACAAACTATGTAATCAGCATTTTGCAAAACTTCTAAAGCTCGAAAAGTTATGTCACGCAAATTGCCAATTGGCGTTGCCACAATATAAAGCGCCACTTCCGACTTTGATTGCAAATTATTAAGGGAAAAATCTTGCATATTTTTTGGTTTTTAGATTAGCTACACTCCCTTCTGTCATTCCCGCGAAGGCGGGAATCCATTTAGCAAGGTAAATTCTGGATTCCCGCCTTCGCGGGAATGACATGGACAATAATAATAACAAAGGATTAATTAATTTTTACACATAAACAAACATAACATTACATGAAAAACTTATTTAAAAATTTTATTATACTTCTTTTAGTGGTTTTCGTTTCTAGCTGTCAATCTTTGAATAACTTAGGTGACATTATTGCAATAAACGAACCAGTAAAAACCACCCCAACTCCAAAGCTGAATTACCAAACCAACATTGAATCGCGTGATTTAGAAACATTAAAATATAATAAAAAGAAAATCAAAGTTGCTTTGTTTTTACCATTCTCTGGCAAGAACAAAGATTTAGGCTGGCATCTTTTTAACGCTGCAACTTTATCTCTTTTTGAAAATGATCCTAACAATAATATAGAGCTTGTTTTGATTGATAGTAAAGACGATCCACAAGACACTGCAAAAGCCTTTAAAGAAATTGTAGATAAGGGAATAAAAGTAGTAATTGGGCCAGTATTTAGCCAATCAGTTAAAGCCATTGCCAAAGATGTTGAAAAAAGTCAAATCACTGTAATTTCTTTTTCTAATAACCAAGAATTGATTAAAAAAACCACCAATAAAAGTGGAGTCTTTTTAGCTGGCTTGCTGCCTGAAAGTGAAATTGAAAAAATTACCACCTATGCTTTAGATTGTGAAAAAATTAATTTTGCCATCATTGCGCCAAATAACCAATATGGCGTTACAATTGCCAAACTTCTTAAAACAATGGTGAAAGCAAAAGATGGTAATTTTATTGTTTCAGAACTTTATCAAACCAATAATAATGGACTTGAAAAGGCAGCAGAAAGAGTTGTTAAGTCTTTTTCAATAGAGTCAAAATTTTCTGATGGTAAAGGTAGTAAATTAAAAAAAGATGATTTAGTTAAAGAGTCTGATCGCTCTTATCCGCAAGTTATTATGATTCCAGAATCTGGAAAAAATTTATCAAAAATTGTTGCGGCGATTAAAAAATATAACACTGACGAAAGAGATTTTCAGATAATTGGCACAAGTCAATGGGATGATATTTCCACTCTTAATGATGAAAACCTTGTAGGATCTTGGTTTGCTGCGCCAGAAAATGATAAGTTCCGTAATTTTGAGAAAAATTATTATCAAATTTTCAATAAATTTCCGCCAAGAATTTCGTCAATTGCTTACGATTGCGTGACTGCAATTTCTGAGCTTATAAATAGAAAGAGAAATCAGGAAATTGGGTTTGAGGATTTTACATCTTATACGAATTCGAAGAATAATGGCTTTGAAGGAATTGATGGATTATTTAGATATTTGCCAAATGGTTTGGTGCAAAGGAATTTAGCGGTTTTGAAGGTTGGGAAAAGTAAGTTTGAGACTATTGAGAAGCCAGTTGGGAAGTTTTTGAGTTATTAATTGTAAGACTGAGTGTGCGTTATCTACCGCCCCTAACCCCTCCTTATCAAGGAGGGGGATGCTTTAGCACCGAACTCAGAGCAATTCCCCTCCTTGATAAGGAGGGGTTAGGGGCGGTAGATTAACGCGTTCGGTATTTATCTAAGAAACAACAAACTCCAAAACACCACCATTCGCAACCACCTCAACCTTCTGCCCATCCAAAATTTCCCCACGCAAAATCTTCTCCGCCAAAATATTCTCAATCTCTCTTTGAATCAATCTCTTCAAAGGCCTTGCCCCATAAAGCGCGTCATAACCCTTTTCAGCCAAATAATTCTGCGCAGTTTTATCAAGATCAAGTTTAATATTCCTAATAATCAATCTCTTCGCCAATCTGGCAAATTGCACCACAACAATATTTTCCATATTCTTGCGGCTCAACTTGTTGAACAATATTATCTCATCTAAACGATTAAGAAATTCAGGACGGAAATGCCCACGAACCACCTCCATAACTTTATCAAAAACCGCATCTTTTTTTTCTTTACCTTCAACCATTTCGCTTAAAACATGCGAACCCAAATTTGATGTCAAAATAATCAGAGTATTAGTAAAATTTACCACACGCCCCTGCCCGTCTGTCAACCTTCCGTCATCCAACACTTGAAGTAAAATATTAAAAACATCACTATGAGCTTTCTCAACTTCATCAAATAAAATAACTTGATAAGGACGACGACGCACAGCCTCAGTTAAAACTCCACCTTGTTCAAACCCCACATACCCCGGGGGCGCACCAATTAATCTAGCAACTGAATGTTTTTCCATAAATTCACTCATATCAACTCGCAAAATTGCACTTTCATCATCAAAAATAAATTCTGCTAAAGCTTTACAAAGTTCGGTTTTTCCAACCCCTGTTGGCCCTAAAAATAAAAATGAACCAATTGGACGATTGACATCTTGCAAACCAGCTCGCGATCTTCTAACTGCATTACTAACAGCTTGCAAAGCCTCTTCTTGCCCCACAACTCGGTTGCGCAAAAAGTCTTCCATTTTCAACAGCTTTTCTTTCTCGCCAGATAAAATTTTATCCACAGGAATTCCCGTAATCTTGGCAATTATTGCCCCAATATCATCTTCACTAACCGATTCACGCATCATTTTCTGCGAAGTTTGTTCTTCAAAAACCACCAATTCTTTTTGCAAAGTTGGAATTGTACCATAACTAATTTCACCAGCCTTAGCTAAATTACCTTCTCTTTGCGCCACTTCTAATTCATATTTAGCTTGCTCAATTTTTCCTTTAAGCTCATTAATTTTACTCAATTTATTTTTTTCAGCTTTCCATAAAGAAGTAAGTTCAGCCGATTTTTTCTCAATTTCTTTAAGCTCTTTTTTCAAATTTTCTAAACGATCTTTTGAAGCATTATCATCTTCTTTTTTCAAAGCCTCAGCTTCAATTTTTAATTGAATAATTTTGCGATCCATCTCATCCAAATCATTAGGTTTGCTTTCAACCTCAATCTTCAAGCTGCTTGCCGCCTCATCAATTAAATCAATGGCTTTATCAGGTAAAAAACGATCTGTAATGTAACGATTAGAAAGAGTTGCTGCCGCAATTAACGCCGAATCTTTAATTTTAATTCCATGATGAACTTCATATTTTTCTTTGATGCCGCGCAAAATTGAAATAGTATCTTCAACACTTGGTTCTTCTGCATAAATTGGCTGAAAGCGTCTGGCTAAAGCCTGATCTTTTTCAATATATTGACGATATTCGTCAAGAGTTGTAGCGCCAATACAATGAAGCGTACCCCGCGCCAAAGCTGGTTTAAGTAAATTCGAAGCATCCATTGCGCCATCAGTTTTTCCAGCACCAACCAACAAATGTAATTCATCGATGAATAAAATAATTCCATCATTTCCTTCAACTTCATTTAAAACTGCTTTTAATCTTTCTTCAAATTCACCACGAAACTTCGCCCCAGCAATTAAAGCGCCCATATCAAGCGACATTAACCTTTTGCCTTTCAAACTTTCTGGCACATCGCCATTAATTATTCTTTGCGCCAAACCTTCAACAATGGCAGTTTTACCAACTCCGGGTTCGCCAATTAAAACTGGATTATTTTTAGTACGACGAGATAAAACCTGCATGGCACGGCGAATTTCTTCATCTCTGCCAATTACAGGGTCAACTTTTCCTTCCCCAGCTTTTTTAGTTAAATCTTGGGAATATTTTTCTAAAGCCTGATAAGTGCCTTCAGCGTTAGCCGAATCGGCTTTTTTACCAGCACGAATTTTATCAATTGCACCGCGCAAAGCGGTAACGCAAAGCCCGCCCATCTTCAAAGCTTTAGCAGCTTCATTTTTATCATCTTCCAAAATGGCTTGTAGCAAGCGTTCTAAGGTAACAAATTGATCTTTATTCTGATCAGATAATTTTTCAGCCAACAACAAAACCCGCGCCAATTCTTGCGAAGAATTTAAACTTCCCGCACCACTTCCTTCAACCACAGGAATTTTATTTAAAGCACGATGATTTTCTGCCTTGGTTAAATCAACATTACCATTACAATTCACAATTAATTTCTGCGCCAAATTATCAGAATCATCAAGCAAGGCAGCTAATAAATGTTCAGGTAAAAATTTCTGATGACCACTTCCCAAAGCAAGCGTTTGGGCATTTTGCAAAATTTGACGGGACTTTTCGGTGTAGCGTTCAATGTTCATGATAAGGTGGCTTTGTTTGAGAAGGATATGGAGTTTTTAAGATTTATTGTAAGACCGAGTGCCCTAATCTACCGCCCCCCACCCCTCCTCATCAAGGAGGGGAGAATTTAAAACTTCCTCCTTATCAAGGAGGGGGAGAAAATAGCCTAAACGGCTATTTTCGTCCAACAACCCGTTCGGTGCTCAAGCATCCCCCTCCTTGATAAGGAGGGGTTAGGGGCGGTAGATTAACACGCTCAATGCTTAACTTATTGGTCAAACAACTATTAAAAACAAAAAACCCCACACCAAATCAAATAATAGCTACAAACAAAATTTCAACCCCACCCAACCTTAAAATAAATCACCCGTCTGACTGCTACGCAGTCATCCACCCTCTTTTTCAAAGAGGGCTAAACACGCAGCAAAGCCCTCTTTGCAAAAGAGGGTGGATCAATCGCTTTAGCGATTGAGACGGGTGATTTAATCATCTCATACTAATTTAACTTCCTAATTGACCACTAATATTATTTAATAAATAATCCTGTCTCAGATTTTTTATTAACTTTATTGGTCTTAATTTATGAACAAAATTATTGAATTAAACGAAACATTAATTAA
>Ga0214921_10000737_pt1 | contig 58904 bp, 56 predicted proteins | sample LL1505_MetaG_FD_177992 | JGI IMG/M metagenome (GOLD analysis project Ga0214921, IMG submission 177992) | Freshwater microbial communities from Lake Lanier, Atlanta, Georgia, United States - LL-1505 | ecosystem: Environmental > Aquatic > Freshwater > Lake | place: USA: Georgia | collected...
CACTTGAGCATCTCGCTAATTACACCCAAGCCCTCACTGAGGTATTTAGTAAATATGGCTCACGCGGCACTTGGTACGCCCATGCCTCGGTTGGCACCCTACATGTTCGTCCTATTTTAGATATGCGTCGAGATGGCGCAACAAAGATGCGTACCATTGCGCAAGAGGCCTCTGAGTTAGTACGAAAATACAAAGGTGCCTTCAGTGGGGAACATGGTGATGGCCTGTGTCGTGGTGAGTGGATCTCTTGGCAATTTGGGCCAAAGATCACCAAAGCGCTAGCGCAGATCAAACACCAATTTGATCCAAGCAATCTCTTTAATCCTGGCAAGATTGTGAACCCACCCAAGATGGATGATGCGAATTACTTTCGCTATCCACCTAGCTATACCGTCATTCCAGTACGCCCCAAGCTCGACTGGTCCGCTTGGAACGTCCAAAATAATCCTGTGACCGAAACAATTACGGCAGCAGGCACTGGGGGCGATCCCGCCCAAGGCTTAGCCAAAGCGATTGAGATGTGTAATAACAATGGGCATTGCCGTAAGTTTGATGCCGATGTCATGTGTCCCAGTTATCGCATTACCCGTAATGAGAAAGATCTCACCCGGGGCCGAGCCAACACCTTACGACTTGCAATATCTGGGCAACTGGTCATGAACGGTAATGACGTTCCACCAGCCCATCTTCCACTAGCTACGCAAGCGGTAAAAGAGGTAATGGATCTGTGTGTTAGTTGCAAAGGATGTAAACGTGAGTGCCCTACTGGCGTTGATATGGCCAAGATGAAAATTGAGTTCTTAGCGCAATATAAAGAACGTTTTGGACATACCCTGCGCGATCGCTTGGTTGCTCACTTGCCTCGCTATGCACCCATGATTAGCAAAGTACCGGGCTTACCGCTCTTACTCAATCTGCGCAATCACATTCCACTTATTGCCAAGGTACAAGAGTGGTTGACAGGTATTACTGCCAAACGCTCCTTGCCGGTTTGGCAGGGTAAGCATTTTTGGAACCAGGATGATTTGCCGTTTGCCACACCCCAGGAATTGGCTAAATCGAATAAACGCGTCGTGCTCTTTGCGGACACCTTTAATGCTTACTTCGAGAATGAAAACTTGCAAGCAGCACTCTCTGTTTTACAGAAGTCCGGATACATGGTGCATGTAGCTAGACCATCCTCGAGCACAAGTAATCCAAATCCGTTTTGCTGTGGTCGCACTTATCTCGCTGCTGGCATGGTGGATGAAGCAAAGACTCGACTCGCAGCTCTCATTGAGCATTTAGTACCGTATGCGCAGCAAGGGATCGCGATTGTCGGTCTGGAGCCTTCGTGCTTGTTTACTTTACGCGATGAAGCACTCTCAATGGGTCTTGGTCAATCCGCACAAGTGGTGAGCGAACATGCACAACTACTAGAGGAATTTTTAACCAAAGAACATAAAGTACAACGCTTTACTCCACGTTTTCAAGAATCGGCTCAACCCATCTTAGTGCATGGGCATTGCCATCAAAAAGCCTTTGCTGCGGTGAGTCCCGCATTAGAACTTCTTAAACTAATTCCGAATGCCAATCCACAACTCATTGAATCGTCCTGTTGCGGTATGGCCGGTAGCTTTGGTTATGAAGTCGAGCACATTGAGGCATCAAAGCAAATGGCGGAGCTCAGCCTATTACCAACGATTCGCAAGCATCCTAACGCCTTGGTAGTTGCTGATGGAACAAGCTGTAGGCATCAAATTGCCGATGGGGCTAGTAGGGAAGCAGTACATATTATCAGAGTTCTAGAAAAACAGCTTTTGTAAGAACCCTGCCCAAAATTCGATATTAGGGAGATCACCCCATCCTGCAAATTACTCTATTAGAATGGGTTTATGAACATCCTTTTAATTAGCTTCTGTGTCTCATTTGTAATTACGTTTTTGCTGGTTCGCTATCAGCATTTTCATGGGCATATCAGCGGCGATCATGATCTAGCAGGTCCTCAAAAAATGCATGCGCAATCGGTTCCCAGAATTGGCGGTCTAAGCATTGCTTTCGGACTCCTAGCGGGTAGCCTCTATATTTCTTTCAAAGACAATGTCTGGAATGTCGTTTGCCCTATTTTGCTTGCGTGCATACTTGTTTTTGGTATTGGCTTGACTGAAGATATTAAAAAAAATATTGGGGTTCAAAAGCGTCTTTTGGTGATCGCCATTAGTGCCATAATTGCGATCATTTTCATTCCAGCACCCATTACCACGCTTGACATTCGCCATCTAGACTGGTTGCTTGGCTTTACTGTCATTTCGATCTTCTTTAGCTGCTTTGCAATCACTGGGCTCGCTAACGCATACAACATTATTGACGGTTTTCATGGCTTAGCCAGCATGATTGCAATCATTACTCTTGGAGCTATTTTATATATAGCCTTTAAACATAATGACTTACTACTCTTCAAGCTATCCCTCTGTATGCTAGCAGCTATAGCTGGATTTTTTGTTTGGAACTACCCAAAAGGTCTTGTTTTTTTGGGTGATGGCGGGGCTTATTTAATTGGCTTTTGGATCGCAATCTTATCAATCATGTTAGTTGAGAGAAATAGTAATGTTTCGCCATGGTTTGCTCTCACTATTAATATCTATCCCATTTTTGAGACTTTATTTTCGATTTATCGTCGCTTAATTCACCAAAAAAAGAGTCCGGGCCAGCCCGATGCAATCCATTTTCATACACTCATTTATCGTCGCTTAATTCGTTCCTCAAACCCCAGTGTGTCAAAAAACGATCTAAATGCTAAAACAGCGCCCTATTTATGGATTTTAGTTGTTATAAATGCAATCCCTGCGATTATTTTCTTTGACTCAACTGGCGCCCTTCAAGCCATCTCTTTTTTATTCATCCTGACCTATTGCTATCTCTATCGCTCAATCGTTATATTTAAGGTACCGAACTGGTTTCGCTTGTACTAATATTTAGTTTTTCACGATACCAATCGTGACCATGAGCAAAGTCCCAGTTAGTAATGCTGGAACCAAACGCCATCTGGGGTTTGAGAGCATTACGCCTAGAGCGAGGATGCAAACTAATAGCCTGAGATAGAGCGGTACAGTAGAGAGTAAGCCAACCGGTAAGAAAATTAGTCGAATGGTGAGTGCTGCTACCATGGCATAGGTCACCGCTGAGAGCCAGCGAAAGAACTCACTATCTTGATTAACTTGACCTGAGAGTTTCACACCAATTGCCCGGCAGACATAAGTCCCCAAGGATGCGGCTATGAGTGCCAACCATGCATCCCAACCTTGCTGGACTGCAAAGGCGGTCTCAAGATTTTGAGAAATGGAATCAAAAATACTCATCGGTCTAATGTCATGCTGCTATCTTTTTGTCATAACGTCGAATCCACTTGCGATCAATCCAGTACGCCAACGTACCACCTACCAAGCCAGCAGCTAATAAACTCGTGTCGCGATCAATCAAATAAAAAATCGGGCCAGCAATACTACCTAGGAAAATTGCAAGGCGATAGCCACTGATTTTGATCTCGGTGAAGGTAAGCAAGAAAAAAAGTGGGTTGATAAAAATAAGTCCCAAGGTAATTGGCATTGGCACACTTCCCGCAATTAAGAAACCCACAATCGTTCCTGGTACCGAGATTAGCCAACATAAAACTCCCAAACCACTGAAATAACTCAAGCGATGCTTGGGCTCAATCGTCTGGAACTCTTTTAAGGATACTGCCCATGCGGTCATTGCCAGCAAGTGAACTTTGGCATAGAGAACCCTGTTGCGATCACGCTCGTGCAGCATTGGAAATAAGGTTGCGGTCATGGTCACAAAACGCGTGGCAGTAAGTGATGTGGCCAGAGCAATGGTGACCGATGAGGCGCCTAGCAAAATCATTTCCAACATCACAATTTGCCCGGGAAGCGCAAACATCAGAAAGCTAGTCGCCGTGGTGAACCATAGATCAAAGCCATTAGTGCGACCCATTGCACCGAAGCCCACCATCCCCGCAAAGAGGACCATGGCTGGCGCCCCACGACCATCACGCACACCACTCCAGAATGCATCCTTGCGATCCCGAAAGCGCAACGTGTTCTCACCACAATCACTTGCAGGGTCAGAACCCCTTAAATTAGGATTGGTTTTAGGGCTGGGCTGAGATGGAATTGGGGCTTGGCTCATGGTGTTGGTCTTATTTTAGCGACCTCGCTTTCGCTTACTGATCTTGCGCCAGGGCCCAATCAATATGCTCAGCCAGAATGGCATCAGCGTCGATTAACGCGTCTTGCAATTGCGTCTTGATCTGATGTTTGGCATCACTAGCTAAGTTCGAGGCCAAGCCATTACCGAGCGCAATACTTAAATTACGCCGCCACCGCCAATAGCCAATCCGTCGAATCGCACTCCCCTCATGCCGCTCATTAAATTGAGCCTCACTCCATGACCAAAGCTCTAGGAGGGAGGAACTTCCCAACTGATTGCGCTCAGCAAAATCTGGAAGGGGACTAATTTGAGCGTATTTATTCCAGGGGCAAACGAGTTGGCAGTCATCGCAACCATACACCCGGTTACCCATGGCCTTACGAAACTCCACCGGGATCCCATCATGATGCTCAATCGTTAAATACGAGATGCAGCGTCTGGCATCCAATTGATAGGGAGCGGTAATCGCTTGGGTTGGACACACATCCATGCAGGCTTGGCAACTTCCGCAATGGCTCTCGCTGGGCTCATCTAGGGGTAGCGGCACATTAATCAGAATCTCCCCCAAAAAAAAGAAGGAGCCTGATTGGCGATTGAGTAGTAGGGTGTGCTTACCACGCCAGCCAAGACCTGCCCTCGTCGCCAGCTCGACCTCCATCAAGGGCGCAGAATCCGTAAAGACCCGAAAGTGCAAATCGCCCCAATGATTCGCTTGTGCCAAATGACGCATCTTTTGCTCAAGCTCACTCGCTAAGATCTGCAAGCGATTGCGCAAAATCTTGTGGTAGTCCCTGCCGCGCGCATAGAGTGAAATGACCGCCTGATCCGCTTGTAAAAGCCGCTCTTCTTCACGAACCAAGCGGTGATCCAGGGGCTCCTCCGCATCCGTTAGATCTGAAGCGAGGTAAGGCATGGTGAGGCAAATTGTCCTCACTGCCCCCGAGTGTAATTCGCTAGGATTAGCCCGCAGATCACGGTGGCGCCTCATATAGTCCATCTGCCCATGAAGACCAGCATCGAGCCAGGCATCGAGCTTTGGCAGCGAATGGCTCACATCCGTATCGGTGATTTTGAGATCCAGAAAACCCAACCCCTTGGCGCGTTCTGTCAGCCAAGTTCGCACACCTTGCCACTCGGTGTGCAATTCTTGAGAAAATGCCTGATACGTATGCATTACAGTAGTGGATCCAATCAATTAAGGTCAATCAAGCGTGTCTACACCCTATACCGTTCATTGTATCGATGAAGCGCTCACCGCCTCGCTGATTCAGACTCTCGCCCGTGCGATCCGTGCTTTTTTTCTTGGGGCACTGGCACCTTTGATGCCAAATTCGAATATGTCGCCCCAGTCCGCCCCCAATCTTCACTTAAGCCTGACTGGTGAATTAGGGGCAGGTAAGACCACTGCGGTTCGCTACCTCCTCAAAGAGCTTGGCTATCTGGGTAAGGTCAAAAGCCCCACCTACAGTCTGTGTGAAGAGCATCGCCTCACTCTTGCCACAAATCCATCCAATTCTCGGAGTGAATCGCAGCAAACCATCGATCTCTACCATTTTGATTTCTATCGGATGCAATCCCCTGGCGAATGGCTCAATGCTGGCTTACAAGAACACTTCACCCTCCAGGATTGGCCCACCATTTGTATTGTCGAGTGGCCTGAGAAAGCACTGGACACCCTACCCATCATGGACATGGACATCGCCATAGCTCATGGGCAAGACCCTGAGAATGAACGTGCCCGTACGATCTCCTTTACTGCTAATACACCATCAGGCGAGCGATTACTCTCTAGCATTCAGGACAAAAGTTAGGACACCAGTCCTACTTCACCAGAAACAGCCCCTAAATCCTCATGAATCCCAAGCGCCGCAGCCTCCTCAAACAGAGTCTCCGCACCATGAGCTCCTTGGGAGTGCTCACCTTACTCCTTACTGAAAGTGAGCTAGTACAAGCTAATAAAGGCGTAAAGCTCATTGGAGTACGAATTTGGCCTTCGGAGGACTACACTCGGATTACCTTAGAGTCGGATCAAGCGCTGCCCATTAGCCATCAACTGCTTGCCGGCCCCGATCGTTTGGTGGTTGATATTGATGGCCTAGAACTCAATCCCACCCTCAAGGATTTGGTAGCTAAGGTGAAGCCTAACGACCCCTATGTGGCACAAATTCGGGTGGGGCAATTTCAGCCCACAGTGGTGCGTTTGGTCTTTGATCTCAAGGAATCCGTTAAACCACAACTCTTTACCTTAGACCCCGTCGCTGAATACCAATACCGCTTGGTATTTGATCTCTATCCGACCAACCCACCCGATCCGCTCATGCAGCTTGTCAAGGAAAGTGCCAAGAAAAAGAAATTGTTGCTCGAGGCTCAGGGCAAGAAGGATGATGATCCGATTGCCGCCTTTGCTAAGTCAGAAAGCTTAACTCAAGCAAAATCTGAGCAGGGGGCTAAGCCAAAAATCATGCCGGGCAAAGCAAATGATCCATCAGGCTTCCAACAGCGCATTCCCTTTAAACGTCTTATAACTATTGCGCTAGACCCAGGGCACGGCGGTGAGGATCCTGGTGCGATTGGTGCTCGGGGGTCGTATGAGAAAAATATCGTACTCTCGATTGCTAAACGCTTAAAGAGCAAGATCGATCAAGAAGACTCGATGCGCCCCTTTTTAACCCGGGAGGGCGATTACTTTGTGCCACTGCACCGTCGCGTCTCCAAAGCACAGCAAGTGGAGGCTGATCTCTTTGTCTCCATTCATGCTGACGCCTTCATTCAACCCCATGCAAAAGGGGCATCGGTCTTTACCCTCTCGCAACAGGGAGCCACCAGCTCAGCCGCGCGCTGGATGGCCAATAAAGAGAATGCCTCGGACCTTATTGGGGGTATTAATATTAAGGTCAAGGATAAGCAAGTAGCTCACCTACTTCTGGATATGTCGACCTCCGCCCAGATTAATGATTCTCTAAGGGTGGGTAGCTCGGTGCTGCGCAATATTGGTGATTTTGCCCCCCTGCATAAGAACAAGGTTGAGCAAGCAGGCTTTGCAGTTCTGAAGGCCCCCAATATCCCCTCTATCCTCATCGAAACCGCCTTTATCAGCAATCCCCAGGAGGAAAAGCGCCTCAATGATGAGGGCTACCAAGAGCAGATTGCCGAAGCCATCCTAGCGGGCATCAAGGACTATTTTTCTAAGAACCCGCCTCTGGCAAGGCGGGGGTAGACGGATGGTAACAGCCGACAGGCTCAGGGGGTTTGCTGGGCATCCCTCAGGCTGGTCTGATTTAGGTAGCGTCCGGACTTAGCAAAACACCCCCCGACATCTTGCTATAATTCAGGGTTTGCTAGATGGGAAATTACACAACAATTCACTCAAATAGCAAATCATCCAATCACAGCGTTGGTCACTCGAAAGAAATACATTGCCATGAAAATGGGACGGTAGCTCAGTCGGTAGAGCAGCGGACTTTTAATCCGTTGGTCGCGAGTTCGAATCTCGCCCGTCCTACCATAGTAAAAGGGTCCGTACCGGACACATGGTTTACACCTTTACCAATCACATCCCCAATACTTTGGGACCAAATGGATTTTCTAGGGCGCTGACCTTATGCGATTCAATATCAAAGTGTAGAGTCCCCTTAGATCCGTACACTTAAAAAGTGGCGTTTTCTGTTGTTTATGACAGTATTAACAACAAGAGAATCACTAGGAAAAAGTCACGATTTACAGAGACCCAGATTGTCGAGATATTGAAGGAAGCCGAAAGCAGATTACCCATGGGGGATTTTCTAAGGAGCACGGGATTAGCGGCGCCACCTTTTAATAAATGGCGATCCAAATACGGGGGTCTTGAAGCGTCTGAGCTCAAACAGGTCAAAGAGCTTGAGCAGAAGCTCTCCGAATACAAAACCATGGTGGCAGAACTCAGTCTTGACAACCGAGCGCTAAAGAACCTCATCGAAAAAAAGCTCTAGCGTCAACGGGTAAAAGGTATGCAGTCGATTACCTGGTTGGCGAAAAAGCAGTACCCATTACACGGGCTTGCGCCCATCTGGAGCTGACTAGGTCTTCGTATTACGATCGGCTAGCCAGTAGAGCTAAGGCAGATGAACCCGTCATTGAGGTGCTTAATCAGATGGTCGCCAAACATGGCCGCCGGGGTTTTAGATTGTGCTTTGACTGGATGCGTAACCAGGGCTACGCGTGGAACCACAAGCGGGTATGGCGTGTATATAAGGAGATGGGCTTGAACTTATCTAGAAGAAACAAAAAACGCATCCCTAAGCTACCCAAGATGCCGCTGATTACGCCTACCGAAGCCAACTCGATGTGGGCCCTGGACTTTATGTACGACACCTTGCACTACGGTAGGCCCTTTAGAACCCTCAATGTCATCGATGAATCCAACCGCGAGATCTTAGCCATTGAAATCGACATCTGTCCGCCCACAGCCAGAGTAGTGAGAACGCTAGAGCAACCAGAGGAGTCCACGGCCTACCTAAAGCTATACGGCTCGACAACGGGAGCGAAATACGCTCCGCCGTCTTTATGGGTTGGTGCGAATCTAAAGGAATTGAACTGAAGTTTATCCAACCCGGTAAACCCTCACAAAACGCTTTTATTGAACGCTTTAATAAAACCTACCGTCATAAAGTATTCAATGCCTATTTATTTGAAAACCTCAAGGAAGTATGCACAATAACAGAAAACTGGATCACGATTTACAACGAAGAAAGACCGAACAGTTCTTTTGGCAGAATAAGCCCTAGAGACTACCGAGCATAGGTAGAAAACAACACTTTAGGAATGTCGACTTGACGGGGGGGTACTACACTGCCACTGAGGGCGATTAGCCAGCGGAGGCGGGTTACCAGCCGTCTAGCAAATACTAAGAAGTTGAAGCAAATCATCTTAAGAGTCTCAAGTATTCAAGTAGTATTTTTTTGGACAATAAGCCATTATCATATTTTTGGGAAAGTTCAAATCCCCTTTTGCCCATATTTTCTCGCTCTACATCACTCAAGCTAATAGCCTGATCAAGAGCAGAATAAAGAGCATTAATATTCATATCAACCCACCACCCACAAGCATTATCTTCAAGAGTTTTCCATGGCGTATTTTTTGTAGTTATAACTGGCACACCGAAAGATAGAGACTCAAGGATGACAATTCCAAAATTCTCAGAATGTGATGGCAGTATAAACAGATCGGCACTACTAAATAATTTAAATCTTAAAAAACTATCAGCTGCTCCAAGCACTTTAACTGAATTATCAAGATTATGAAGTTTAATAAAAGCCATAACCTTATCTAAAGTATTACCTTCGTTTGGACCGGCTATGTTTAGTACCCAATTAGATGGATTCAAAACTTTCCAAGCTTCCAAAAGTTCATAGATACCTTTTACCGGATGCAATCTAGATAAAAATAAAACATTTCTAATTCTCTTTGGATCTTTTAAAAACCTATCAATAATTTTAGGGATTTGAAAAAAAATACCCTGATCTATAACAATACTATTAACATTTAATACAATTTTACACAGATCATTATATTCAGACAAGGAAGTTAAAAAAATTAATTGAGATTTTTTTAAACACCATTTTTGGTATAAAAAAAGAGCTATATTTTTCTTGATGTATTTATGCTGAATAGACCATGTTGATAACATGCCATGGGTGTGAATTACATAAGGAATATTAAATAAATATCCGTAAATACATGACAAAAGAGTTATTAACGACCAAGCGCCATGAATATGTATGATATCCGGATTATCAATTTTAAAATTACGGTAAAGTTTAATAAGAAATTTTAAAGGAGAACTACTATTTAAGACGATCGTTCTTTTAGGTAAATCCGGTAATTCTATCTTTTTTTCTGTTGTATCAAGATATAACGAAATATTTAATTCGCTTAATTTGGAAAGAAAATAAGAAATCCCAATTGATGAAATGACATGGCCACCATAAATAGAGGTTACCCTAACAACATGTATTACGTTAATTAACTTTTTATCATCAATGATCTGCCTCATATGAAATAAATATTTAATACATCTATATGATGACTACAACTCAATATTTCGATAGCGATACTTCATAGCAGGGTTTCCACGATAGATACCATATTCATCTAGATCTTGTGTGGCAACTGAATTAAGCGTCAATACTGAGTGGCTTCTACAGGTGACACCAGATGAAACAACTGATTTAGCAGCAATCCATACACCATCTTCCAATGTAATTTTACCTATTAGTAGGTCAAAAGTAGACTTCTTATAATTATGATTACCCGAAATTAATAATGCGCCTTGAGATATTGTTACATTATTTCCAATAATGATTAAATCAATATTATCAATCCATACTGATTCACCAATCCATACATTATTACCGATTTGAAGTTTCCAAGGGTACTTAATATTAACATTTGGTTTAATGATGACTCCATTTCCAATTGTCGAACCAAAAAATCTCAGTAGATATATTTTGAGATTACTAAAAGGGAAAAAATAAGAGTGTAAAATTAATGCATTAATAAAATACCATGTGATGATTACAACTTTTGATTTACCTGGATAGTAAAAGCTATTATCAAATTCTGAATTTTTAACTTTTAAATTCATTAAATACTTTCTTAAAAATTTTGTCGTTAAAAAAAATAGTTTAACTACATATAAAAAGGTAGTTATGAAAATTAACTTGATCTTCTGTCAATTTAGGCTCACCGTCTAAGAGAGACTACTATAGTAAATCATTGCAGCAGCATAGATTGATTCTGGATGATTTTGGGTACTTGGGTTTAAGGTATTAGCATTACCTGTCTGGTTTTATCGGTCCAATTTCATCTAGAAACTCTGGCTCCCGTAGTTAATTCTTTTTGCCATCCATCCACAAACTCAGTTGGGATTTGATAATCTAAACTTGAGTGTGGTCTGATTAAATTGTAGTACTTACGCCATACTTCAACAATCACTTTGGCATACTCTTTGCCGTAAAACCAGTACATAATTAAGCACTTATCTCTAAATTTGCCATTAAAAATCTCATTAGTACCGTTTTGCCAAGGTTTACTTGGCTCGATATGTAAGTTGTGCAAACCTTGCTCTACAGGCAATTCTAATAGGATGGTACTCACAAATTCTGGGCCGTTGTCACTGCGAAGCACTTTGGGATAGCAACGCTGCGCAATCACTTCTTCTAAAACCTGTACTACTTGTTTGCCTTTAATAGAGCCTGCCACATCAATACAAAGACTCTCTTTGGTGAACTCGTTTATCAGGGTTAGGCACTTGAGCTTTTGCCCGTTGTCGCAAGCGACAAATACAAAATCGTATGCCAAAACCTCATTGGAGCCAGCGGCTACATGCGGCTTTCGGTTTTAACTACGATAGCGCTTACTCGTCTTTTTAGCAGGCACCTGCAGACCCGCTCCGGCCCAAATACGTGCTGCACGATCACGACCAAGAACCAGTCCACTGCGTCTAAAAAAGATCCGAATGCGCCTTGCTCCATAGCGAGGGTAATGCTCAGAATACTGGCGCTTAGCAGCGTACAAACCCGACTTTTAGAGACGCCCCGCTTGACTGCATTGCGGGCCTGCTCCAGCCGAACTTGCACGCTCACCACTTTTTACAAAGATCTCCTTCATCACATCAATCTCGAGATTTCGCTCTGCCAAGATCTTCTTCAGGCGACTATTCTCTTGCTCTAACTGCTTTAGGCGCTTAACGTCACCAGTACCTAGATCGCCAAACTTCTTGCGCCAACTGTAAATTGAGGGTTCGCTGACCCCGTGACGCTATGACTTCTGCAATGGGACTTCGATCTGCCTCTTGCAATATCCGAAAAATTTTTTCGTCTGAAAACCGTGCTCTCTTCATACCTGCTCCTTAGGTTAAAGGAGCCATTAACTCTAAAAACATTAGGGAAGAAAATCTCATGATAGATCATACTAAAAATCAGGTAAGTTCAGTTTTCATAAAAAAGCTATAAATTTTAATTGAATTGGTTTATTTTTGAAATATTTTTCTTTAATAAACATAGTAACCTTTTTCTTAGTGTTAAATTAAGATGTTTCAAAGCGATAAAATCTTCATACGTTTTAAGAATTATGTTTCCAAAGGATTTATTACTTGCTCCCCCAATCCTCATCCTTATTAAATACTTATCAATATAGACTACATTAAAAAAATTCTGAGAAAATAATCTTAAAATCATTTCATAATCTGATGATATTGATAACGTTTCGTTGTACATATATTTTGGAAAAATCATATTTTTTCTTATAAATAAAGTCGGATGTGGGGGCATCCACCCTTTATATAAATTTGATTTAATGAATTTACTTGATTTCCAATTTCTTATAACTTTTGTATTATTTTTATTTACATATTTGAGATTTCCATATACTGCTTGAACTGAATCATCAATAAAATTTTCAGCTACCACACTCAAAACATCAGGGTCCTCAAATATATCGTCTGAATGAAGTATGCCCACTATATCACCAGTTGATGCGATTATTCCCTTGTTCAAAGCATGATATATGCCCTCATCTCTTTCACATATGACATTAATCATATTAAAATTATTTTTTTTTAGTATGCCAATAGTGTCATCACTTGATAATCCGTCAACAATTATATGTTCTATATTATTGTATGACTGGGAGGCCAAACTATATAAATTATTATTAATATATTTTGATGCATTATAAGTTACAGTTATGATGCTGATTTTAAGAGTCATAAATTATTATTTAACCATTTCACAGTTTTCTCAACTCCTTTTTCCATACTAAATGGTAAATCCCCTACAATTTTTTTTGTATTTTCTATCGAATAATATGCTCCGGTAAGTATATTTTTTAACCTAAAACTAGTAATTGGTGGATCAGAAAACCCAAAAAATTTAAATCCATCGCCCATTAGAGCAATTATTTTCATAATAAAGATAGGTGCTGCCAAAACTCTCCCTCTGCCAAATGCCTTACTAATTATTCTAGACCAGTCCTGAACGCTTGTATAAGGGTAATCTGCCAAATAGAATACATTTTTTTCCACCTCATCTGATTTTGAAAATAATAGTTTTTCATACATATATACAGTATTACCTACATAACTTAGTGGCTTAAAGATCGGCGTTGATCCTGGGTTTACATAAAAACCATTTTTAATAGTTTTAAAAAACTTAAAGTAAGAAGTTTCAAACCAAGGACCCCAAATAGAGGTTGGTCTAACAATAACCCAAGACTTAATGCATTGTTCTCGTACTATTTTTTCGCCAATCACCTTACTCTCGCCATATTTATTTGGTGGGCAGAATTCGGTAGGGGTTTTTGGAATGTAACCATTTCTGCAGACTAATAAGCTGGAGGTAAAAATGACTCTTTTTAAATCTTTTAATTGATTTGATACCGAAACAAGATTCTTAACGCCGACCGTATTTGCATCAAAGTATTTCAATTCAAAATCATCCATGCCTGTAGTCGCTGCAAGATGAATTATATGGGTTGGCCTAAATTCTTCTAATGCAAATTTAAGAGACTGTAAGTCCCTTAAATCAATTTCTTTATAGAATTCTAAGTGATTTATATTTTTGGGCTTCTTTATATCAATATTCATAACCTGAATACTATTGTTTATTGCCCACTCCATTGCATTAGTTCCAATAAAACCTGATCCACCTGTAATACATAGTCGAATATTAACATCTGTTTTAGCAGCCATTTTTTTTTCTTTCGCATAACCTTTTAATAAAATATAAAAATCTTGAGAAAAAAGATTTAAAGTTTATTAATTTATTAATATAAATATCCAGACCGAGATATTTTTTATTTAAATCATTTTGATATTTTCTTAAAATCTCGTTTATTTCAAGATTCATGGCATTGCTTTGAGTCTGAGTAATTTGACTTTCATGTTTTCTAAAAGATGCCAGATCATCAAATTTATACTTTATAAATTTCACTCCGTTTAGGTATGCTGCAATAAAAAAATCAAAATCAGATGCATATTTATAAGTTTCAGAAAATCCACCAAATTTATAAAATATATTTGCTCTTATTATTGTTCCCGGTTGAGAAAACGGTAATTGCCCATTTAAAAATAATCCATCAAATAAGGATGTATGAGCACCTTCATATCTATAAATTAACCTGCCACAGTCATCAATATAGCTAGTATTTCCATAAATAATATCTGCATTTTCACCATATTTATCAATTGCATCCAAAACAGCCTCAGCATTCAGTATGTCGTCAGAATTAAGGTAAGTTAACCACTCTACATCTAATTTTTTTAATCCAAAATTGATAGCCTTATACATATTACCCTTGGGCAAATAAAAAGCTTTTATAGAATTTTCAGAGCAGAACTTTAGTGTATTGTCAGATGAGCCGCCGTCAACGATAAGATACTTACATTCACCATCATCTATCATTTTCCTTATAGATTCGAAAGTAAACTTTAAATATTTCTCACTATTTAAAGTTGGAGTCACTATCCCTATCATTTAAATCTCCAATAGATGTTTAAAAATAACATTTGTAAGAAGTATTTAATAAATAATTTTAAGAATGATTCTTCTAATATAAATCCATATCTTGTTGATAAATTCTTTACTGATATGAATCTTTTGTCATTTTTACAAGCTTTTAACCAATATTTTAAAAAAATCTTTTTTGATAATTCAGCTTCATATTCTTTTCTTGCAAACCATAAAAAGAATTTTTTATAATTTTCGCTTACTTCATTAAATTCATTTTTCACAGTAAACGAATCTTCGTGTATCCGAAAAAAAACTTGTGGTTTTTTAATATATGCAATTTTTTTTTGATTCTTAGCTGCTATTAGAAACATCAAGGCATCCAATCCGGCTCCGTTATTATCGAATTGTTTTAGCTCATAGTTGCCTTTACGATATTGAATCCAATCATTCAGATCTATGAGCCTAAATAAGGAAGCTCCAGGTGATACGGGTACTCTACTGCCCCAAAATAATTGACTAATATATTCGCTAGCCGAGTAAAGTCCAGCTTTTCTCTTCCAGCAATAGTGATTCTTTATTTCATTTGGTATTTTTCCAATATTTATAGATGAAAAAACAAATGAAATTTCATCAGTAAATTTATTAACCATCAATTCTATACATTGGTGGTAAAGTAAATCATCACTAAAAAGTACTTTTACATATTTGCCATTACATTTTTTTATGCAATTTTCCCAATTTAATACTGGTCCTAGATTTTTTATATTTTGATAAAGTTGAATTTTTGCATGCAATTTTGAATATTCTTGACATATATTCCAAGTGTTGTCTGTGCTTAAATTATCATAAATAATTATTTCTAGATTTTTATAAGTTTGCAATAAACAGGATTCAATTGCTTGTCTTATAAATTTTTCCCTATTGTAAACAGGTATAACAATACTCACCATATCCATTTTATTTAAAACTTCTATGTCTTAATTTTAGTTAGTACTTTTTCAATACCTTTTAGATAAGATATTTCTGGATGCCATCCGATCATATCTGAAATTTGCTTATTATTAGAAATGAAAACTTTTTGATCACTAGATCTTTCTTCAATAAATTTATAATTTAGTTTGAATTTAATTGCTAGCTTGTTTGAAATTATGTCCAATAATTCAAGGATACTTACGCTATTAATAGTACCTCCACCAATATTAAATGCGTCACCACAAATATTTTCAAATTTTTCTAATGACCTAAAATAGAGATCAACAGCATCTGTCACAAATAGAATATCTCTTACCTGCTTACCATTACCAGAAATAGTAAATGCATTTTGTTTTTGATTTTGATTTTGGTTATTCATAGCCTCCAAACCCTTACTACAAAACCATCCAATCCAACCTTGATCCTCTCGTGCATGTTGTCTCATTCCATAAATTGAAGAATGTCTAAATACGACTGTATTTAACCCATATATTCGACTGTAATCAAGTACATACTGATCTGCAGCTCCCTTAGAACAGCCATATGGCGATCTAAAATCTAAAGGTATTGATTCATTGAATCCATTAGGAAATTCGATTGCCTTGTATCTTTTCTCTGATTCCTCCATAACAACCCAATCCAAGTCTCCATAAACCTTATTTGTAGATGCATATATAAATTTACATGATGGTGAATATTTCCTAACAGCCTCCAAAAGCACAATAGTTCCAAGTGCATTTATACTAAAATCTTCTCTTGGATTTTTAATGGAAGAAATCATAGATACCTGGCCTGCCATATGAAAGACTACATCTGGGATAAAGGTTTTCACAATTTCATCAACTTGATACTCGTCTGTAATACTAGTCTTATGAAATTCATATTGACCAATACTATTCAACCATTCGTAATTCTCATCTGATCCAATTCTTGACATATTATCTATTACACAAACTTTATAGCCCATGGAAATAGCTCTCTCAGAAAGGTTTGAGCCAAAAAAGCCAAGTCCCCCTGTAATTAATATTTTCATATAAAATCTAACTCCATCATTTTTCTTAAGCCGTTTTCTAGTTTAGTTTCCAACTGAAATCCAAAATCTTTTAGCCTACGAATATCGGCTACAGATAACATTATCTCATTATCCCTATATGGAAATTTTCCAAAGTTTAAATGTGACGTTGATAATGTAATTTTTTTAATCAATTCACAAATTTCCCTTATCGAATGTGATTGCCCAGAGCCTATATTTATATTTTCATATCTTGATTTAAATTTATCTTTACTATGAAGAATCATAAAATATGCTAATGCAGCATCATCAATATATATAAAATCTCTTTTTTGATCCCCACCAGTCAAATCGATTTTACTAACATTGCGTTTACACTGATTCATAAACCAAGTGATAAATTTTGTACTATCATCACCTGGACCATAAATTGATTCTAGCGTAACATTTATAACGTTTAAATCTATAGCATATACTCTATTGCGAACATACTCTTTAAATTTAGATTTGGATAATGAATATGCATTAATATTTTTTGGCAGCGATGTATCTGAGTTAAAAAACCACCTTATGCCATTCTTAATTCCACCCTCAAATAGCTGAATTGAGTAATCTAGATTTGTTTGAAATACCTCAAAATCAGACTCTCCAGATCTACCGAAACAAGTCGCATTATGTACGATAGTTTGTATGCCTGAATTACACAATACTTCTTCCGGACTAAATTCTTCCCTAAAGAGAATTTCTACTTTACTTTTATAGTTTGAAACTCGATCTAGACGTGATTTTTTGGATGTATACATTACAACAGCGTAATCATTGGATAGTAAAATCTTATTTAATGCATTTCCAAGAAAACCTGTCCCGCCTGTAACTAGTATTTTTTTTACTGTAGCATCCATTAAATAGTTTCCAAACTAGAAATTACTTTGCTCAAAATAACCTCCTTAGTCTGAAATTTAAGAGCCCAATTTGATCGTAATCTAATCCCATCAATTCCACGATCTTCAAAATGTTTTAAAGCACTACATATCACTTTATTAAAATTGCTGATATTACTTTCGTCGTACCAGAAGATTTCTGATTTAATAATTTCATATGTATTAAGAGATTCTATTTTATTTTTTAATTTCTTCGGGACAATAGGTATGCTTCCCGTTATCAATGCGTCAAAAAATCTTATTGGCAAATCATCGGAGACAGGGACTATCAAACTTGTTTTAAAGTTAGTCCATTCTTCCATTTTTTCCAGCGATGTTTTCTGGTGATAACTTTTGGTCTGATTTTCACCAGTAAATCCAACTTTGAATTCCTGATAATTTTTATGAATCAATTCAATAAATTCATTTCTTAATAAAAAATCATCATATCTATAATACATTCCACCAATACTAACACTGCGGTTTGTTTTTTCGATTAGCTCTTGGAATTGTGTCAATTCTTGCAAATTCCAGCTTTGAATTGGGGCTGGGAAAGGCCCTAATACTATAGGAGCGTAAGCCTCAATAAGATTTTTAAAATCAGGATGAGCAATAACCACAATATCTGAAAGACTTGAAATCAATATACTATGCGATATTAAATGATGATTGTCATATAAATATGTCAAAAAAATAGTATCTTTACATATTTTCCGCATCTTAAAAATTTTATTAATCTTTTTTTTATCTGAGAAATCATTACCATTTAAGATAATTATGCTATTTGTGTAACTTTCTTCATCATAATTGTTTTCAATATCAAATTTACTAGCGAACGAAGAAGCGGTATTTAGCAAATATTTACTTAGGCAATCATCGTAAAAGAATGGTGAAATCAATAAATTTCGACCACATGTTTTCCATTTTAATATTTTATCTTTAACTAGTAAAAGTCTCTTTTCTCTTAATTTAATTCCATTTCGATTTGATAACTTAGATAAATATTTTTCAATTATTCTTAATACAAAATAATCTATTGAAAGATGTTGAAATTTTAAATAAGTCCTATCAAGCATAGTTTTAATCATAAGCATTTACACACAGTTTTTTCGATTGCTGAAATAATGCGTACCACTTCAATTCCAATATCTAAGCTCTCATGAGAATTAGATTTTATTTCTACCATATTCATAAAATGATTAATCACTACATCTAATGGTAGTTCGTCCCTTACTTTACACATACGATACGCAGCATCTTGACTCAAAGATTTTTTTAAGCATGGATATATCCTAACTTTTTCAATCTTCATATCATCATATTCAATTACACCTCTTTCACAATAGACCGTGAATTTTCTTGTTTTTTGTATGTGATTACTTATTGAAATTTTTATTGGGATATTTTTGACATTAAGTCTTATATCTATTAATTCTGAGATTATCGTTGAATGTATTTTTTTCTTGCTAAAAGTTAATACTTCAGCATCAGAGGCGGTAGCATTTAGCAAGTCTAGGATCATAGAAATATCATGTGGTGCCCAATCCCATAGGACACTTACATCAGTCCTGTATGGGCCAAAATTACCGGCAACAGTTTCAATTTCATATATCCTTCCAAGGCTTAAAATATTCTCCTTTAATACTTGAAAAGCATGGCTAAAGACATGAATATGGTCCACCATTATTAGAGAGCTAGTTTTTTTTGATAATTCTTTTACAATAATAGCCTCCTCGAGATTTGCTGTAAGAGGCTTTTCAACCAGCAGGGGAATTTTTTTTTCTGCTGCCATTGCTATATATTCAAGGTGACTATTTGGAGGTGTAGCAATGATAACTGCGTGAATTTCTTCATCGAAGAAATCTTTACTTGAGCTAAATATTTTGCATGAGTCACTAGTCAAATTTTCAATTTCAGATGTTTTGCTCAACAATGAATTAATATAACATCTAGTATTTTTTTCTATTGTCTTTATATAAACTTTACCCCATCTGCCGGCACCAATTAATCCTATTTTAAGCACTTACTTTACTCAGGAATAAATTCAATTTTTGGTAGCGGGACAATAAATCTAGTACCTAATTCTATTAATTTTTTATGATTATTTATAATTGGAGTTGCAAAATTCCAAGCTAATATTAATACTATATCTGGTCTATTTATATAGAGCTCTTCACTTGGGGCAATTGGAATATGCTTACCAGGACTGTAAAGTCCCTGCTTTAAAGGGCTATCATCGACAATATATTTAATATCATCGGCCTTAATTGAAAAATGATACATTAAAGTTGTGGCTTTTGCAGGAGCTCCGAAAATTACCAAAGTCTTGCCACTATCTTTAATATTTTTTAAGCATGTAGAGAGTTTGCATTTTATCTTCTCTACAGCATTTGCAAATGAAATTAGAGTGTTTTCATTGTCTAGATCTAGCTTTTTCTCCAAACTAAGTAACACTTTAGTTGATCCATCGTCTTGTAAATTTCCATCATTTTTTTGGACCACCATTCGAACTGATCCACCATGTGTATCAACCCTTTTTGACGAAATTACTTTAAAACCATGCTTTGCAAAGAATTTTACTAACGGTGTTACCGAATGGTAATCCAAGTGTTCATGATAAATCGTATCGAATAAATGCTTTTCAATGACATCAACAATATATGAAAATTCAAATGCAAAAAAACCATTTGCTTTTAACAAGGATGAAACACCACTCATTACATCATCTAAATCATCAATATGCGCCATTACATTATTTGCAATTATTGCATCTGCTTGACCATATTTTATTCTTATATCTTCTGCCGTTATGGCATTAAAATATCCATTGAACGTTTCCAATCCGTTGTGGGATGCATTACTTGTTATTTCCTCTGCAGGGTCTATCCCTAATACTCTCATCCCCTTTTCTTTAAAAAATTTCATCATGGTGCCATCGTTTGAACCAAATTCAACAACTAGGCTGTCATTCTTTAATTTGTAATCAGAGCATAAGCTATCAACATATAATTGAAAATGTTTTACAAAAACAGGTGAAGTACCTGAAACGTACAAATAATGCTTATACAAAATCTCTGGATCGACAACATGAGAGAGTTGAACATGCGTGCAGTCTCTACAAAAATTTAACCTAAGTGGGTATTCTTCTTGGTATTTTTCTTTATCATTTTTAGTAACAAATGCGTTTGCCAGCGGAGAATCTGTCAACCTAAAAACTTCCTTCAAATTCCCGCCATTACATAGTCTGCAATTATCCTTACTTTTAATATTTAGCATGAATGGAAATCCTGCTATCTTAAGATGATTTTACTAGTGATGGAATGCGGACAATGTCTGCCTCATAAACCTCTTGAGCTCGAGAATTTCTTCCAAATGTCAAAAACTCTGTATCCTCCAAGAAAAGCATAGTATGCTCCTCCATTGGGCCGGTAAAGAACATCTCGCCCTTACTTATTTTTGTTATTTGCGGAGGTGAGTCCGATCCAACTTCTCGTGAATAGTATTCAATTTCACCACTAAGTACGTAGCAGTAGTGCCAATCAGTCTGATGAAAGTGATTGGCACGCTGTGATCCCTTTTTGGAATGAATTAATACGCAGCTCTCCATCGAAACGTCAACTAACGGCTGAATCCAGCCTCGTTCATCTTCAAATGGCGATTCCAATTTAATTTTAATCTCGCTAGGAAAGGATAATTTCTCGTCTTGCGATAAAGGTTTTATTAAATAATCTTTGGTCATTTTTACCCTATTTAATGATTTATTAAATTCAATTTATAAGCTTTAAATCATAATTTTTATCCACACTAGACATAGCGGAGCCAACTAGATTCAATCCAAGGTGGGAACCATACTTTTTTATTATAACCAATCCAATACTTGGGGGCTACAAATTCGCCAGCTGGATTTGAAGTTTTGGCCACATATGCAGACCACCAACTAAACGTACTTGCTGAAAGAATCCCATGGTTGCAATTTGACATTATTACAAAATCTACAATTTCGTCCTCAAACGAGATTATTATGTCAGCAGCATCTAAAAATAATTTTGAAACGTACTCTTTGTCGTCTGTAGCAACTATGAACATTATTTGAGGGTACTTAGATCTAAAGTAATCTATTTGATCAAGATACCACCCAACTTCAATTGCAGCAGGAAAGTTTTTTGACGGCCATATTAAATAATCTCCGCGCCTGATATGAATGAAGGCAATTTGTTTATTTTCGAGGTGATGCACCTCTTTAAAATTATTGAAGCATATTAAACTATTTAAATTAATGCTTGGAATATTACCTAGGAATGTGGGCTGAACATCCTTGTGCTGAAAGAATGCATTATGAATAACAATAATCCCATCAAATAATCCATCTTTCTTGATTAATCTATAACTAAATTCTATACTTTGTTCAATTACACTAGATACAATCTTAAATTTGACTAGAAATAGTAAAAACCATCTGAAAATATGTCTTAATAATAAAAATAAAAAAAAATTGTTATTAAAGAATATTACATTTTTACAACTATATAATTTTTCAAGCGAATTAAATCCAAGACAAAAAATAATATCTTCAGGATAATACTTCCGCACACCATGGTATTGAAAAAGTTGATTTCCTAGTCTCCCATTTTCAAATAAAATAATTGCCATTTTTACTCTACTAGCTAGATTTAAAAATAAAAATACCTAATGAATAGGGTACATCATTTAATTTTTCGAAGTCCCTATAAGGATCTATAGACTCAAAAATCATTTGTGGCTTATTATAAGAGAATGAAAGATACGCGAAAGAATGAAGCGCTAACCCCATATCAATCGCCTTGCGGCATAGAATTGATGGTGAAAATATTCTATTTGAGTTAAATCTAACCAACTCCTTTCCAATTGGAGTGGAAATATATAACATTCCATCCTTTGATAATAGTTTCTTTAAGTTAGAAAGTGCATTTATCCAATCGTCTACTCCAATTGGATCACCATATCTACCCAAGCCAATATGCTCCAAGGTATGTAAGCAACTTAATGAATTTGCAATGCCATAAAATTTGGTCGGCAAATCTACAATATCCAGCTGTTGAAAACTAACGTTATCAATACTTACATCTAAAGGTCTAATATCAAGCACCTTTACTTTTAGGTGCGTTGATAAAATTGAAATAAATCCATCAACTCTACTACCAACGTCATAATGAATGTCCGGTTTACTTTCAATTATTTTTCTGGATACATATAAATCTTGAAAGAAATATTCACCTAAATTAGCTGAACTATCGTTTTTTTCAAATATAGGATCAAATACAACCTTTATTTTAGATTTTTTACAGAATATAAAGTATTGCCAAAGAAAGTTTGGTAGAGAACTAATCCTAGAAATAGACTTTGCAAGATCAATCCCAATAGCGATCAACAATAAATTTACCGGCTTAATAAATTTAAAAAAATTCAATTAAATTCTTTCAAAGTTGAGTCAACAAATATAGTATTGACGTATGTATCTGCGAAAATACTATAATTTTTAACTTTCATAAAATCTATGATATTTTTATTTTTTTCTTGTTTACCATTTTCAGCATACGATAATGTTTCAATACAAAAAATAGATGGTCTATACCTATTGAAATCTATTGTCTCTAATATTTTTAAATCTAATCCCTCGACATCCAGTGAAATGAAATTTGGCAATCTCTCTAAACTATTTTCAAAAATTTCATTTATGTTTTTCATGGGCACCCTTATAGAATTTTTAATCTTGTAGGTACCCATAGCGGATATTTTCTCTGCCTCATCAAATGAAAACGTATTTAAGACATTAGCGGTCATTAAGTAAAAATCGGCAAATTTTTTATCGTCTATGCTTACCCCGACATTTAAGCAGCTATCCCTAGGTCTCTTTTTTTTAAAACTTTCATATAACAATTCATCTGGCTCTATGCAAACTCCTTTGCTACCATTTTTATAAAAGTAATATGTATTACTTAAGTAAAAGGGATGATTAGATCCAATATCTAGATAATAAACATCAGATTTATGGATCCTTAAACGCTCTAAGGCTTGCTCTATTAGTAAGTCCTCTCCATACTGAGAGTAAGAATTTTTTGAAAAAAAATAATCAGGTTTTAAGTAATATGAAATTTGTTTTTTAACAGGAGCAAGAATTAAATTAATGAATTTTTTTTTACTCACTACAACACTATAAATCTTTCTTAACTTATGTAAAAGAAATATTTTTTCAATATAACTAAGAAAATATTTTATGTACAATCCTCGGGATAAATTAGAGTGGCCTTGAGCTTTACTTTTTTTCATTTCTAAATAAATTATGGCTTTAATTTGATTTTGCAACTGCTTTTTTATTGGGATGCCATATCTATTATTGTGAATGATAAAGTTTATGCATGAATTTAACGGTGACTCATAATGATTAGGAAATTTATCAAGATATGTTTTTAACAAGCTTTTTCTGCCAGCTTTTTCAAAGACCTTAAGTATTGTTTCGCTCATATAATTTGCTACAAAAGGCAAGAAGTCAATTTTTTCTAAATACTTATCATCCACTCCAGCAATAAATTTTCTTGAATGCAAAATCTTTCCATATGATAGTGCTATTTGACAAAATAACCCAACATGCATAAATTTATAATCTAGTTGCCCCGGATCAGCGTTTAAATTTTTAGCGCTCTTCATCACAATAGAGCTCATTTTTGGCCAATGTATGATTTTTGATATCGACTCTAATGAATTTTCGTTTACCTTATCAAAATATAAATTTTCTTTTATATAAGGAGAATTAAAGTTATATGGAAGCTGATTGAAGTTATAGAGGATGCAGTTTGGACTATAAAATTCTATATCACTAAATATGATTTTAAGGGCATCGCTCCTAACAATATCATCATCAGATAAATACCAAACGTAATCCGCTTCACAATTTAGAAAGCAATTTAATAAATTCTTATCAAACCCAAGATTTAATGAATTAGTTATTTTCTTTACCGGGACACTCAATGCTTTAAATTTATTTACAAAATCGTCTATCACTTCGGCTGTATTATCGGTAGAGCCATTATTTGAAATTAATATTTCTATTTTATTTTGATTTTTTTCACCCCTAATAAGAGCTAGCAAATCCTCTAGAGCTCTTTCCAGTTCCTCGCACCTATTATATGTAGGTATCGCAATGCATAGCTTTCTCATTTGTTTAAAAATCTAAATCTCGCTCACTCAAATACTTTTTCTCCAATATAAGCATTTCCTTACTACGCTCCCGCAATCTTTTTGCAGGCATCCCAAAGTACACGCCCCATGGTTTTAATGTCTTATTAACAAGACTCAATGCCCCCACCGAGGCTCCTTCTCCAATAGTTAATTTTGGAAGCACCACTGTTCCCGCTCCAATAATCACATGTTTTTCTAACGTAACTTTTCCACAAATTCCACCAATATATTTCTTTGGAACTGTAGGATTGGTTAGTTTTTTACCGGAGTAGTCATCACTACCGCTAAAAACCATTACTCCGGGTGCAAGCCCCGAAAAATCCTTCATTTCAAAACCGTCGGAACCTGCAATATAACAATTTGCAGCAATATGAACGTTATTACCAATAAATACATCAGATTCACTTGCAACAATGATTGTAAAGTCATCAATTCTTACATTATTTCCAATAGAAACATTTTCTGTAAAAAAAATGCCAACATTTTTTTTAATTTTTACATTTTTTCCTATTGATTTGAATCCAAATTTTTTCAAATCCTCATCAGAATAAAATTTTTCTCCGATATGCATTTTGCTCTTTTATGCTTATTTATGACTAATTTAGACCAACATATTTGCGAATAGTAGATGCAATATACTCTATTTCACCTTTGTTCCTGCCAACTCCACTTGGCAAATTTATTCCCCTCAGACCCACGTTTTCAGCATTGACACCTGGGGTAACTTTCCTTCCCCATATCGGATACTGACTGATTGGTGGAAATACAATCCTGCTATCTATATTATTATTTTTTAGATACTTTATTAATTCGCCTCTTTGAATGCTAGAGCTTTCATTTATAGTTATTGATGTCATCCAATAGATACTTTTTCCAAGTGCTGGCTCTGTATTTAAAGTAATATCTTTGCACTCTCGTAACTGTTCTTCATACCAAGAAAAAATTCTTCGTTTCATTTGAATTTGCTCATCGACTCTTTCAATTTGAGCCAATCCAAAAGCCGCCTGCATGTTTGACATCTTGAACTTAACACCATTTCCGTCTATCCAAAACTGCTTTTCTGGATTTCTGCCTTGATCCCAGATTTTCAGAGCTTTTTTATATAAACTTTCATCGTCTGTTACTAGCATCCCCCCTTCACCAGTAACTAATAATTTTGCGCCCTGAAAACTAAATGCGGAAAAGGATCCAAACGTTCCACATTTTTTTCCTTCCCACTCTGCCCCAATTGCAGGAGCAGCATCCTCTATGAGATGTAAATTATATTTTTTTGATATCTTTTGCAGCTGAGTCATATTAGCCGGGTGGCCATATAAGTGTGCGGGTATGATTGCTTTCGTTTTATTTGTTATTAATCGCTCTGCCGCCCCTGCATCCAAGGTCCATGTATCGTATTCAATATCTGCGAAAATCGGTTTTGCACCTACGTATTTGACTGCATTGGCTGTTGCAACCCAAGTCATATCTGGAACTATAACTTCATCACCAGGCCCAATGTCTAATGCCATTAATGCAATTTGTAATGCACCTGTACAACTCGATGTTGCTATTGCATACTTCACTCCAAGATAGTATGCAAAATATTTTTCAAATCTATCTATATACTTTGAATGCTGATGATTCCATCCATTTTCTGCCGCATCGTATGTATAAGATAATTCTTTGCTAGAAATAGATGGTCCGGCGGTCAGTATTAAGCCATCTCCTGTTTGAGCTGAATCTTCCCATTCCAGCATTTCCGAATAAAGTCCCTCATTTTTTAATTTTTTCTCAACCATACCATCTGTATTTTTAAATCCAAATTCCTGTAACAGGCTTACATCATCTGCATTAGTCACCATCAGCGTACATAAATTAATTGGTAATAACTGCTTGAAGTATCTAAAAAAACTTATTAATAAAGTACTAACCTTCTTTTCACTTTTCAAGCTATAGCTGAAAATATTTAAAACATCCGAAGAATCATTATATGAAGCGAGGATATGCCCAATCATATCTCCACTTAAATTAACAACCATGAACAAAGCTTTTCCCTCAAGTTTGGAGTAAATTTCCACTATTGAGCTCTTTCCATTTTCAACTGAGTTCTGCAAGCTTAAAACTAATTTTTCATTTTCTAATAAGAATCTTGTAATATCTTTATTTAATAAATAGCTCTTACCAACAGGTAATATGAATCCAAGTCCACTCACTGGAATAGACCTTATATACGCATCCTTTAATGATTCCCCATTTTGCAGATGATCGAAGATTCGTTTTGATGCTGTATTAATTAAATTTTGAGTCATTTTTAAATTTAAAAATAAAAAACTATGCTGTCGTTGACGTAAATCTGTATATTTTGATGCTTATACTATTTTCATCTAATTGATGCTCTTTAAGAAGATATTCATATGAGCCACATTTCTCTGAAAAGCGATCCTGAATACCTATTCTCAGCACATTTGATCTTCCTGATTCAGATAATATCTCAGCAACTATTGAACCAAGCCCTCCAAAAACTGAATGCTCTTCCAATACTACAAATGTTCTAATTTTTTCTGAAATAGCGAGAATCTGATCCCTATTGATTGGTTTTAAAGTAGGTACACTCCAAACTTCAGCGCCTGTAAAACTATTTATTTTTAAGTTAAGTGCTGTTCGAACCATAGAGCCAGTCGCAATAAATGCTAATTTTAATGTTCCAACCGCATTTGCTTCTTCATCTGCATCAGCAACCTTAATGAGATCACCTTTTTTCCAATTATGAATGTCATTAGAATGAACTTCGCCTCTATCGGCCTTACCTATTCTAATATAGGCTGTAGTTTTTGATTCTCTAGCACTACTAAAACAAAGATCTAGTTCGCGACTATCACATGGTGAATATATTTCCAAATTCGGTATTGCTCTAGTTGCTGCAATGTCTTCAGTGCATTGATGAGAAGAACCTAGGTGACTGTAAACTAATCCAGCTCCATCACCAATTAAAATTGCTGGAAGGGCATCATGCGCTAAATCAATCTTAATTTGCTCAAGAACGCGCATTGGAATGAATGCACTAAGCCCATAAATATAAGGCCGAAATCCAATTTTTGCCATTCCAGCAGCCATGCCAATCATATTTTGCTCAGCAATGCCTGCATTTATGAATTGTTCAGGGCACTGTGATCTGAAGCTATCAAATAATTCATATCCATGATCGCCAGTCAACACAATCACGCTTGAATCGGAGACTCCATGTCTAACTAATATTTTTGAAAGAGCGTCTCTCATAAAACTGAGCTGTTTAAATAATCCAAGGCATCTTTATAAGTTTTATCATTTAACCTTGTATAGTGCCATTTATTATCCCCTTCCATAAAATTTACCCCCTTACCTTTTACTGTTTTAGCAATAATTACTTTCGGGAGGGGATTATTTTCTTCGATAATTTTTGAAATTGTATTTTCTATCTGGGATTCATTATGACCATCAACTTCTTTGACCTCGAATCCAAATGACTCAAACTTCCTACTTGTTGATCCAAGATTTAAAATATTCTCCGTTTCTCCCATTGCCTGAAATGAGTTTTCATCGACGATTACAATTAAATTACTCAATTTATGGTGAGATGCAAACATTGCGCCCTCCCAAATGGCACCCTCGTTTAATTCACCGTCACCGACAAGCACATAAACTTTTTGGCTCTTATTCAGTCTAGTTAGGCCATAAGCAATACCTACCCCAACTGAAAATCCGTGACCAAGTGACCCTGAGGTTACTTCTAATCCAGCAATACGAGAATCTGATAATCCATTCAAAATACTACCATCCGCAAAGTAATTGGCAATCATTTCGTCTGAGACCCAACCTAATTCATGCAGACATGCATACTGGGCCATCACGCCATGTCCTTTACTCAGAACCAAAAAGTCTCTATTTTTTGAATTAGGATCATTGTCTGGATACTTCAAAAATCTTCTGTACAAAACCGCCAAAATTTCAACTATTGAAAATGCACATCCGATATGAACGGCTTGTCCATTAAATGCCATTTTTAAAACTAATTCCCTTAATCGCTTAGGCGCGAATTTTTTTAAAAAAATAGTCATTTCATCTTAGTTAGAATTTTATTCCTAGAAATTTTTGAATACAGTCTGCACTATATTCCAACATTTCACTTCCTAATGCTGGCTGCACACCAATCCAAAAAGTATTGTTCATAATTTGATCGGTTACAGTCAAGGCCTCGCTTATTCTGTAGTTTTGATTTTTCATGTAAGGCTGTTTAACTAAATTTCCAGCAAAAAGCAGTCTCGTTCCAACCTTACACTGATCAAGATAATCAACTAAATCCCTTCTGCTAGCTGGAGAAGCATCCTTGACTGTAATAGGAAATCCAAACCAGGATGGATGTGAGTTTTTTGTGGCCTCAGGAAGATACAAAAATTCGCTGCAATTACTCAGGCTATCTTTTAAAAAATCAAAATTTTCTCTTCTTTTTTGTATAAAGAAAGGCAACTTTTTTAACTGGGCTAGGCCACAGGCTGCCTGCATATCACTAATTTTCAAATTGTAGCCCAAGTGACTATATGTATATTTGTGATCATATCCATCGGGAAGATCGCCAAGCTTCCAACAAAAACGTTTACCGCAGGTATTGTCTTTTCCTGGCTCGCAATAGCAATCTCTTCCCCAATCTCTAATACTCTCTGCAATTTTTTTTAATTCTGAATTATTTGTAAAAACTGCACCGCCCTCTCCCATTGTTATGTGATGTGCCGGATAAAAACTTAAGGTGGCTATATCGCCAAAAGTGCCGACCATCCTTCCTTTGTAGGTAGAACCAAGAGCATCACAACAATCTTCAATTAACCATAAACCATATTTTTTACACAGCATTACAACCTTATCTAATTCATATGGGTTACCGAGCGTGTGGGCCAGCATTACTGCTTTTGTTTTTGAAGTAATTGCTGCCTCAATTTTTTCCGGATCTATATTGTAGGTCGGCATACTAATATCAACAAATACTGGAACAGCGCCAAATTGAATAATTGGATTCACTGTTGTTGGAAACCCTGCTGCAACACTTATAACTTCATCCCCCTTATTAATTGCTCTCGACCCTAGTAATGGGCTAGTAAGAGCATTAAATGCCACCAGATTTGCAGAAGATCCTGAGTTAACTGTTAAGACGTGTTTTATGCCCAAAAATTTTTCTAGACTCCTCTCAAATTCAGTATTGAATCTTCCTGAAGTTAGCCACCCATCCAAAGCAGCCTCAACCATATACTTAATTTCTTCTTTATCAATTAACTTTCCTGAAGGTGGAACAGGCGTGATCCCTGGAACAAATTTTGACTCACCATACATATCGTTAGCATATGCTTCTACTAATTCCAATATGTCGCCCCTAGAACCTTGTCCTTGCTGGTCATTATTTTTCAAATTATCCGCTCCTGGTAATCTTTAATTTGTGTAAGTGTTATAGATCTTGCATCCCCTCCGGATCTTCTTAACCGATCCCAATCAAACGTCATTTTTATTGCTTCCTCGAGACTAATTTTTGGGTTCCATTTCAATTCTGCTTTCGCTTTTGAGATATCTAGCTTTAAATTTTTAGCCTCGTGATGCTCATTTAAATTGCCGCTTTTAGCCTGAGCATCTCCATTCTTATAATTATCTAGACCAAAAAGTTCCGAAAATCTATGGGCTATCCATCCAACTGACTTCGTCTCACTATCTTCTGGGCCAAAATTCCAGGCACCAGAAAATTTTCGCCCTGATTGATAAAGTCTTTGGGCCAACATCATATAACCATGCAACGGATCTAACACATGCTGCCATGGGCGAATGGATGTTGGATTTCGAATATTTGGAACATTGCCCTTAGAAAAGGCATTCAATATATCAGGCACTAAACGATCAATAGACCAATCACCACCACCTATAACATTTCCAGCCCTCGCAGTTGCCAGAGCAACATTATTTATTTCTACGTTGGAGTCTGAAAAATAGGATGCCCTATAGGCAGCCGACAATAATTCAGAACAAGCTTTACTGCTACTGTATGGATCTAACCCCCCCATTGGATCGATTTCCCTGTAACCCCAAACCCATTCACGATTTTCATAACACTTATCAGTAGTTACATTTACTATTACCTTCACGGAGGACGAAGATCTTGCTGCCTCAAATAAATTCAACGTTCCAATAACATTTGTTTCATATGTATCCAAGGGATCTTTGTATGAGTGTCGAACTAAGGGTTGGGCTGCAAGATGAAAAATTATTTCCGGTTGCGCTGTTCGTACAGCCTCACCTAAACTCAAGAAATTCTTTACATTTCCTTGGATAGAATTAATTAAACCCTCAACATTAGCCAAATCAAATAAATTGGGCGTCGTAGTAGAATTCAGCGCATATCCAGTGATGTTTGCGCCTAAATGGTGCAACCAAAGAGTTAACCAGCTTCCCTTAAACCCCGTGTGCCCTGTTATAAAAACTTTTTTACCAACCCAAAAATTTGATCCCATCACCATACTTTCCAAGGCGGCTGATTCTCAGACCAATAAGAATCTAAAACGACTTTATCACGCAATGTATCCATCGACTGCCAAAATCCATCATGCTTATAGGCCAATAACTCTTCTTTTTCAGCTAAAGCCTCCAAAGGAAATTGCTCCCAACTAACATCATCTCCGCCTATCAATTCAATTACTTTTGGCGATAGGACAAAAAATCCGCCATTAATCCATCCACCATCGCCTTTTGGTTTTTCTAAGAATTTACTAACATTTGCTTCATTTAACTCAACAGCTCCAAATCTTCCGGGCGGCTTAACAACCGTCATTGTTGCTAGCTTCTTATGTTTTTTATGGAAATTAATTGTTGCTGATATATCTACATTACTGAGGCCATCACCATAAGTCATACAAAAATCCTGGTCACCGAGATATTGAGCTACTCTTTTAAGGCGCCCGCCAGTTTGTGTGGTTTCGCCTGTATCAATCAATGTTATTTTCCAAGGCTCTGCATTTTCTTGAAGTACTTGCATTTTATTAGATGCCATATCAAAAGTAACATCAGACATATGTAGAAAATAATTAGCAAAATACTCTTTAATTACATAACCTTTATAGCCACAACATACAATAAATTCATTGATACCATGGGCAGCATATATCTTCAATATATGCCAAAGAATCGGTTTCCCACCTATTTCAATCATTGGTTTTGGTCTAGCGCTAGTTTCCTCTGAGATTCTTGTTCCAAGGCCGCCAGCCAGAATTACGGCCTTCATAGTTTTCTCCATTTAGCCATTCTCAATATATACGATTTGATATTGCACGAGGGATACGCACAAACAATTTCAAAAAATAAAGCTCAAATATTTTATAAAAGATTCTAATCTTATCAAGATTATTTACGAAATACTTATTCTCTCCATATCTATTTATAAACCAAAAAAAATGATGTGAAAAAAATAATCTCACCAAAAACCGTATCTGCATTTTTCTAACGCTGCAAGCAGAACTGTCATCGCTTGCATAATGAATTTCTCTGAGCTGCCCAGGATGGGTCCTTCCTGCAAAAACTAGATCTGGGATATATGCCTGCATATATCCCCTTGATGTAAATTCAAAATAAAAATTCGGCAAAAAATTTACTGGTAATATTTTAGGCTGCAGAAAAATAGACAAGCATTCTCGATAAACCGATGTAACGACGCAATAGCAAAGCTCTGGTACATAGGGGTTAAATGCCCAATAAGGCAAATAATCATTTTTTGTCGGTGGCGGCTTAGTTAAATAACTTTGCGTATATATTGATTCAAATATGCCATCCTGATCAACATGAATACCAGAACTCCAGACCATTGAGAGGTCATCGTCAGATTCAAGCGATTCTATTGCTCTTTCGGCCCATCTTCTTGAACATAAAAAATCCGATGTAGTCCCAATCATCAAGTACTTGCCAACTGCGAAGGTTAATGCATACAAATAAGCTTCAGAAGAGCTACATTTTTTAGTTATTAGCTTAACTTTATCGTATGAGGATAACATCTCTAGCGAGCCATCAGTAGAAAAGGAATCTATAACAATTATTTCAAAATCTTGAAATGTTTGCGACTTCCACCCATTAATAAAATCACTTAAATATTTGGCCTGATTTAATGATGCAACAATTACAGTAAGTAAAGGAGTATTTTTCGGTTGTACTTTTTCAATATCCATCAAATTTTCTCAGATAAAACCTAGTCATGCGTGAAATATATAATTTTAGATCCTGTTGACTCAAATCGAAATGGCACAAACAATTTACTATTTAATGTCTCTTTAATTTTGTTATGGCAAGTTTCTGGCGCATAAAACAACATAAAACCACCTGAACCGGCGCCAAGAAGCTTGCCGCCAATTGCACCTGCATTAATTCCAGCTTGATAGATATCATCAATATGTCCATTAGATATTGCACTAGTTAACGATTTTTTTATCGCCCAACTTTTACCTAATAACTTACCAAAATCGTCCATTTGAGACCTTTGATTAGACAAGACATTCATTGCCTCATGGGCAATTTCTGTCATAGACTGCAGCTCAGTATATTTGTTTTTTGTTTGCTCTATTTGCTTTGATGCGATAGATGAAGCTGAGCGGGCAAATCCGGTAAAGCAAAGCAACAGCTTGCTTTGCAAATCTAGCAATCTATCCTCTGAGAGAATTATAGGAGCAACATCGAATACTCTATCCTGACTAAACTCAATTTTATTAAATCCACCGAATGATGCAGCCACCTGATCCTGCGATCCAACACTTTCACCAATAATATTTTGTTCAATATTGATTGCATTTAGTGCGAGTTCTCTCTTTGTTGGCATATAATTCTGAAGCGCATGTAAAGCATTCAACAATCCTACTGAAAAGGTTGAGCTTGTTCCTAATCCAGACTGCGCTGGAACATCCGCACTATGCACTACTTCTATGCCATCGCTTATATTAAGGAATTTAGATATCTCTCTTACTGACGGATGCTCTATCTCTTCCAAAGAGCCAACCTCTTCATTTTTATAATATCTAATCCTATGCTTATAATCAAAAAAGGGGGGCAACTTACGAACAGTTAAATAGCAATACTTATTTATTGTTGAGCTCATCACTATTCCGCCATGAGCTTTATACCAGACGGGATAGTCTGTACCGCCGCCAAAAAAAGAAATGCGAAATGGAGTGCGGCTAATAATCATAACTATCCTCTGGTGAGCAATTTTTATAGTAAGAAATATACCAATCCACCACTTTCTCAATACCTTCAGCCATGCCTATTTTTGGTTGCCAATTAAGCATCTTAAATGCCTTATCAATGTTTATAAATCTCTTCGGAATCATTGATGGCATTTCTTGGTTGTATGCGATATCAGCCTCAGCATAATTGGTTGCAAAAAGGATTAATCTTACCAATTCTTTAATTGAAATTGACTTTCCGGATGCAATATTAATAATTTCAAATTCATTCAATTTTTCAATTGAGCTTAATATTCCATCAATAAAATCATCTATATATAAAAAATCTTTTAGATCCTCTCCGTTACCCCATACTATGAAGGGCGCCTCTCTTTCAATTGCCCTCCGTATTAGTGCGGGTATGACTTTTGAATTTCTCAATGTGAATTTATCATACGGCCCATATAAATTTCCAGGCCTGACAATTATCGTAGTCATAGGGTTCGTAATTTTTTGTGAATACATTTCACACATTAATTCAGTAAAACGCTTCATCCAACCAACGATATAATATTTTTCGAAGAATTCATTAGTTACATCATCTTCAACCACAGCAAAATCTCTTAATGGGTATACAACATTGCTGCTAATAAAGCAAAATTTTTCAATGCCATTTGTATGGGCTGCTTCCAACATATGCGCATTCATTATAAGATTAGGCGTTAAATGTACTAGGGGTGTTTTTTCGATAATCTCTGCCCCTGAGCTATTTGCCGCAGCCATAAATACATAATCAATATTACTTGTAACCCGAAGACAATCTTGAAGATTCCGCAAGTCTACCTTCAAGTACTCCACTTCAGAATTGATTGCCGGGGGAGATCTGAGATGGTAAGTCCCTCGAACATTGGCCCCAAGTTTTACCAGCCGATCAACTAGATTTGACCCAATAAATCCAGCTGAGCCCGCAACTAATATTTTTTTTTGATTATAAAAACTATCCATTTAACCTAATCCACTATCCCTCATAGATAGGATCGGATTTTTCGATGGCCACCAGAATTTCCAATCCGGGTCATCCCATAAAATGGTGAATTGACCATCTCTATTGTAATAAGTAGATTGCTTGTAGTGAAATATAGCTTTTTCAGAAAGGACTAAATGTCCATTGCCAAATTTGGGAGGCACAAGAATCTGGTGCCTATTAGACTCCGACAGCGTAAAAGCCTCCCATTTCATGTATTGAGAGGAATTTTTATCATTATTTACAACCACTAGATAAAAGCTCCCATACAAACATGAAATTAGCTTCCATGTCTCATTGTCCCCGTGTATTCCTCTTAAAGTATTGTTTTTTGAGATTGAAATGTCATCTTGTACGAAGTCACACAATACTCCAAATTCTTTATAGATTTTTTCGTTATAAATTTCAGTATAACTACCCCTAAAATCCTCGAAAATTGTCGGTGGCGTTACTCTCAAAACACCCTCAAGCTTTGTATTTTCAATAATCATATAGATTTCTTTGATTTAATCCTTTTGATAATACTATATAACCTTTAATTGGTAACTCTTAGGCTTAAGATTGATCTTTTTTATGTAATTTTTTGATGTAAAAATCTATATTCTTCGCGCGAATGTAATCCTCCGGTATACCAATATCAATGAAGAATTCATTAAATACCAAACCATAAAGATGCTGTCTAGATTTAATGGCTAAAGGTATCAGCTCATTTTCTAACGAGCAATTTTTAAATTTTTCATCCAGAAAATAATCCAGTTTTTTAGGTTTAATCCAATAGACTCCTCCATTACATGTGTGAAGCCTCCCTTCAATTTCAAAGTATTCTGGTAGATTAGTAATTTCTTTTGACTCCAGCAGCTGCCTTTCTTTTATCTCCTGAGAGTTAAGAATCAAACTTCCGTCATCATTGATCATAATTGGTAAATACCGGCTTGACTCCTTAGATTGAAAAAGGGAAAAGCACCAGTCAGCATTATTTTTGATCGCAAAGTTGTTTAAGCTAGCTAGATTTACAGCAAAAAAAGTATCTCCATTAATCAAAATGAAGGGATCTACTAAATTAAATTTATTCTTTGCCTTTAATAGAGCTCCACCAGTTCCTAGTGCTACTTTTTCAGAACTGTAAAGTATTTCAGCATCTTCATATAAATTGCCAAAATAGCTAATGATTGCATCAGCCTTGTAACCAACACATAAAATAAATCGCTGGATCCCCTGGTCAATCCAATAACGTAAAAGATGCTCTAAAAAAGGTGTACCTTGAATATCGGCCATTGATTTAGGCAAATCAGAAACAACAGATCTTAGTCTTGTTCCAAGTCCTCCACAAAGAACTATCGCAGTATTTACTTTCATCCCAATGCTCAACCACACTTTTTTAAATTATTTCATACCCACAATTGAGGCATTTTTATATTCCAGTTTGCTCGTCTAGAATGGCCCTTTAAATCGATTTTCATGGCTATAAAAAATTTCATTGGAAAGATCAACACTCTGAAGGTTAAGCATTTTTTCTACAGCTTTTATGATATTCCTAGCGCTCGGATAAAAATGATCCTCCAGGTTCCTGGCGGTTGGACAGTGCGTGAAGGCAAAGCCTATTCGCTCAATGGGATTCCTTAAAAACGAGTAAGTTTTCTCATAAATTCTGGTTGCAATTTCTCCGCTCACTCCAGAGTCTAACCAGTCATTATCTGCAATTATGCATCTTTTTGTTTTAGCAACAGATTTAATCATTAAGGCATCGTCTAATGGTGCCACAGATCTAACATCTATGATTTCAATAGAAACACCCCTATATCGCTCAAGCAACTCTGCTGCTCTAAGTGCCTCAACATTCATCCATGATGTGCAGATTAGGGTAAGGTCTTTTCCGGACCTCAATATGCTAGCCTTACCAATTTCAACCACATATTGTTCCTTTGGTACGTGGCCCTCCTGCCAATAAAGCCACCTATGTTCAATGCATATAACCGGACCGTTTTCACGTATTGCTTTAGTTAGCAACCCTTTCGCATCATAAGGTGTTGTTGGCATAATAACCTTTAGTCCAGGGATATGAGCAAATATGCTCTGTAGTGATTTTGAATGCTGATAACCTTGCCCCCATCCACGGCCCACAACGGCTCGAATAACTAGAGGAACATTCAATTTCCCAGCGGCACCATAGTGGTAGCTCGCAATCATATTAATCAATTGGTTTAGAGCAAGCAATAAAAAGTCTATCCTAATATGATTATGGATTGGTCTTAACCCATTGATTGAAGCGCCCAAACCGAAACCTGTCATAGAATCTTCAGATAGAGGTGTGATGAAGCAACGTTTTGGACCAAAAGCATCTTTAATACCATCCAGTGATCCAAATACTTTATTTTCAATTCCATATACAAAAACAGAGGGATCTCGCTCCATTTCCTGATATATAGCCTCATTTAAAGCCTGAGCATATGTAATCATTCTTTCATCGGATTTTATACTTATGCTATTTGACATAATATTAATTTTATTTTGATGGATGTAAATGCTTATATAGCTCAGATAACTCTGGGACCTTTGCTTTTTTTGCTTTTGCTATTGCCAGTTTGACAACTTGATCAACCTCATCCTCCAACTCCTTAATAATCGAGTCAGCAATCCCGCAGGCTATAACCTCTTTTCTAGCAATGCTTAAGGGGTCAAGTAGCAGCTGTTTTTTATATTCACCTTCCAATCTATATCCGGTGCGTTCAAATTTATTTGACTCTCTTATTGTGCCATCCTCAAAGTCGCTAGTTATCCCAATATGTTGCAATAATCTGTAATATTTTAAGCGCATAAATACTGGAGTATTATTTTCATGGATGTGATTTATTGCAATTTTGGTTAATCTATTTACTTCATATGGATTTGTTGAATCACTCTCAATCAAGAGACAGTGGTATGCCCTAACTACACTAGATATAGATTTAAATCCCTGCCTTTCGGAAGATAAAACATCCACAGCTAAATCGTTATCCTCACACACAAATATGATTGGCAACTTCATTAGGCAGGCAACGTTTAAACTTTCGAGGACTGTTCCCTCTTCAAAAGCGCCATCACCAAAAAAAGTAGCAACTATCTTGTAATTTCCCAAATATTGATTGGCAAATGCTGCCCCAACCGCCGGCGAAACGGTACTAGCAACAATTGCAGAAACTCCTAATAACCCATTTTCAGGCGAAGAAAGATGCATTGAACCACCTCTACCAGCCACAGCCCCACCTTGCTTCCCATAAAGCTCTAAAAAGAAAGTTTCGGGATTTTCGGTCATTGCTAGATATAAAGCGTGGCTACGGTAATAACCAAAAGCTTGCCCTAAAGCCCCAAGTGCAGATATAACTCCAACTACTATGGCCTCTTCGCCCATCGACATATGCATCGGAGTTTTCATCTCATCTTCAGAGTAATGCTTTTGTATTGCTAATTCAGCACTTCTAATTAAATATACTTTCTTAAATATTTTTAATAATTCTTCTTTATTCATAAGATTTCTTTAGTTACTTTTTATAAATAATCATCAAAGTTCTTAGATTAAGGATTAGAACTTGGAAACCTACTCGCTAAAAACATTCCTAACAAAGCTAATGGTACTGAAACATAAACTGATCCATCGCACATCATTTTCGGTACTTCACTTATATGAATCCTATGAATGCTTTCAACCTCATGGTCAAAATTTACTCTGCTTATGTACTCCTCTTCTGTAAGGTCTACTCGGAACACATAAGCAAGCCTTGGAATTCTGTTTGGTGAAACAGAAAGTGGGGGCATAGCTATAAATCTTCGTAAATCGCTAATATGAATACCAGTTTCCTCAAATAGCTCTCTGCTTGCCGCCTCCAATGGAGATTCCCCAACCTCAAAACCGCCTGCTGGAAATTCCAGCGGGCAGTCATTTAACACTGGTCTTTTGACCCTAATCATCACCACAAATTCTTCGTCGATAACTGGCATTATTACCACATGTGTTACAAAATCTTCGACGGTAAAGTAGCCCCCTCGATTTTTTATCGTAAACCATTCATTTTGATGCATAGTTTGTGCTGGCGCTAGATTAGGGCAAGCATCGTCTACCAATCGACTATCCCACTCATTTAATGGTGGGAATATTGCTTTTTTATAGCAATTATTCACTGAATAATAAGCCAATCTTTTACTTTAACGTACTCCTGTTTTATGGAATGTATATCCAATGCGCTAAGACTTCCAAGTTGACTTGCAATAACATTCTCAAGAACCTCCTCTGGCTTTATCATTCCTGGTATCACAGTGCTAACTCCATCAATAGACAAGCAAAAGCGGATTGCCTGGATTGCACGGCGTAAATTACTCAATTCAAGAACGCAACCAAATAACCTATCCGAAACTTCAAGCCATCGGTCCAGCTGCTCTTTTGGCCAATTTGACCGATGATCATTTGAAGAAAATTGGGTTTCTCTATCAATATCGCCAGATAAAAAACCAAAAGCCATGGGAGTTCTTGCAATCACTCCGATCTTATTAAAAGCGGCATACTCCAATAAACCACAATCAATTGCCCTCATATCAAGCATATTGAGATTCACTTGAACCGTTGCAAATTCAAATTGCAGCAGTAAGCTATGAGCCTCTAATGGAGATTTAACGGTAACACCAATTTCTCTAATTAAACCCTCAGACCTAAATTTGGTTAACTCGTCCAGTAAGCCAGGATTTGATGTCACCACATCAATATTACAGTTGTGGATTTGCAAGAGATCTAAATAATCCGTCTTTAATCTACGCAAGCTCTCATATAGAGAGTACCTAATTTGCTGCGAAGAAAAATCCGGTGGGGCATCGAAACTCTTAATACCTATCTTCGTTGCTAACACAACTTGTGAGCGTATAGGTGATAAGACATCGCCCAATAGAATTTCACTATGACCATCGCCGTATGGAGGGGCCGTATCAAAAAAATTAATTCCGCTTTCGACGGCAAGCTCAATAGATTTTTTAGATTCAGAGTCCTTCGTTTTCCCGTAAGAAGTGGCGCCTGCGGATTCACCCCCTATCCCCCAAGCACCAAAACCAATATCAGAAACTACTATGCCGGTGCTGCCCAACTCCCTATAGTTCATACAAGATATCAATAATGCCCATCAAGCATTGGCAAAACCTTACTTGGATCATTTTGATACAAGTAAGCACCCTTTTTGTTCCCCCACCAAACCACCTCTCTGCACCATTGTTCGAGAGATTTATACAAAGCCTTACTTCTAAATATTTTCGTTGAAAAATCACCTTTTTTAAGGCTCATCTCGTAACCATTTTTAACGCCTTCATAATATTCAATAAAATTGTAAGAAGTTTTAAACTCAATATCTTCCTCTATAAATGGCTGCGAAATCAATGCATGATTAAGAGAAATTGCCTCAGATAACATATGTAAATCAATATCCAAATCTGCAGAAACATATATATCCCTCAGTAAAATCGACGCTTCTTTGTAAAATTGGTCCCATTTTTTTTCAACTGTTAAATATATGAACATATACTCATCTGCAGGCCAATAAATGCCTAGCCACTCTTTTGAATATACATACTCCTCTCCTCCACCCTGTATAGACTCAGCTTCTTTTATAAAGAACTTATAAATATGCGATAAAGTTGGGTAGCGCACTTCATCAGGATTCATAAATCCCTCAATAATTGAACGATACGAAATGGTTGACATTTCATGGGAAATAAGGATCGGAATTTGAAGGATCTTATCAAAATATAAGAATGCGGTCATCCAACAAAATGCCCTAGTTTTTTTCCAATCCTCTGGAGGCATTGAATTTGTAGAAACGACTAGGTCTTGCATTTCCTGAACATCATCTTCAATTTCAATATTTGAGCCATGAATATTAATAATTTTTGACTCAATTATCTCCATGCCATATCTTTTTATATAGTCAGGATTGCCCATCTCAGCATTGGGAAGAACTGATAAATTATTAAATTGAATCCGATTATGCTGACCGGACTTAATTAGTAGATCAATTCCATTCACAAAGGATTCATAGGTTTCACCAGGTAAACCCAATATTAAGTCAGAATAAGTTTCAACTTTATCCTTTGTAAACCTTTTGGCTAACTCTAAATACGTATCAAGCGATATATTATCTCGTTTTATATTTTTGAGAGTCTCGGTATCTAAACTCTGCATGGATAATGCAACACCCTTATTTAATCCAGCATCAGAGAGAATTTTTTGAGTCAAATAGGCGCGCTCGGTTGCATTTTTAGTGTTTTGTACAGAAAATCCATGGGGGTAGCCGGTCTCGCTTCGAATTTTTGCAACAGCTTCAGAAATTTCTACATCACGTTTTTGTATCCCAAAATTCGCGTCGCAGACAAAAATGTATTCAATCTTGTTTTTTGCAAACCAACTTAATTCCTGATTAAGACGATCCATTCCAAATTTTGTTACTTTTGCGGCTGTTGCAGAACCCCAATCGCAAAAAGTACATTGAAATGGGCAGCCACGATTAGTTTCCCATAAACCAATCCACTTCTCCTGTTGATTCTGTAAAATTAATTTGTCAAAAATCCCATTCATAAATGGTGACGGCACTTCCTCCAACTCCTTAAATCTTGGAGTTGGAGGGGCTTTATGAAACTCTCCATCCGACTTCACATAGCTAATACCTGTTAACCCATCCCAATTACATTCCGGATAGGATTGTAAGATATTTAAAAAAGTTAACTCTCCCTCGTTGTGAGCAACTATGTCTATAAATAAATTATTTCGTAAGAAAATTTCTGGGTGATCTGGGACTTGTGGTCCACCAAAAATAATAACAATAGTTGGATTAATTTTTTTTAGTCGTCTAGCAATTTCCAATGAGATTCTTGCATTCCAAACATACGTACTAAATCCAACAATATCTGCATTACTAAGATGAGCAACAATTTTTGAAATGGGCTCTCTTTTATATATATGATCAATAAAATGAAATCTGTTTGGATTTACTGCCTTGTCTCTAACATAGCCTTCTAGACAGGCAATCGAATATGGCAAATAGCTTTGGCCAGAAAAGCTATTATTTATTTGAACCAACCCCACCTTAACCACGTCATTAAATTGGTTGGGTAGTATTTTTGGCTCTACAAATGTAGTCTTATCCTCTGTGAGAATATAGGTTAGGCTGTTTTTATTCATATCTCTATCTACTCAGAAAAGAATCGCCTTCGGTTGCAATACGATATCTCCAGTATTCTAGCAAATCTACTATTGTTTTTTCAAACGGTATCTGTGGCAGCCAACCAGTGTGATTTAAAAACTTTGTTGTATCAGGCACTTGAAGATCCGCATCTATTGGCCTCAACCTTGCGGGATCAATCTCAATCTTTATTTTGGCCTTCATTGGAGATAAATCTAAAAGCGCACTTAGAATATCTCCAATTTTACAGGAATAGGATCCACCTATGTTGTAGTACTGGCCTTTAATTGGATTTACCGTGACAAGTAGATAATACGCTCTTACCGCATCCCTTACGTCAGCAATTGTCCTTAAGCTATTTAAGTTGCCCACCCTTACAACTGGCTCAATTAAGCCCTTTTCGATCATCGCAATTTGCTTGGCAAACGTGGATTCTGCAAAAACATCTCCACGCCTAGGGCCTGTATGCGTAAACATTCTCGTTGTCATCACTGTCATATCAAAGGCTTCAGCATAGTATCTGCCAACTAAGTCCGTCCCTACCTTTGAAATTGCGTACGGCGATGCTGGATGAAAGCCGCACTCCTCATTTATTGGTAATTTATCTTTTGATACCCTACCAAAAACCTCAGATGATGCGCAAACATGTGTAACTGCATCTGGTCGATATTTTTTTATAGCCTCAAGTACTCTTAATGTGCCCTGTATATTGGTATCAAAGGTATCAAGTGGGGCTTCAAAACTTGTTTGCGGGTAACTTTGTGCGGCCAAATGGAAAACATAATCAGGTTTTGACTTCTCGACGACTTTCTCAATAGAGATGATGTCCCTAAGATCGCCGTAAAGTAGCTGAACTCGACCAGACCTGTTCACTTCAGGGATAAGTGTTTTAATATTATCAAGTGGGCTTCTCCAGCGCACCATGCCTGCAATATTCCAATCCGTCTCTTGCAGAAGATAGTCTGCTAAGTGAGAGCCAACCATACCTGTAATACCAGTAATTAAAGCTGTTTTTCTTGAATCCTTAAAAAGCACGTGTTTGCCCACCATCTACAGTAATTTGAGCTCCATTGACAAGGCTGGCTAGTTCAGACACTAAAAAACAAATTACATTCGATACTTCCTCAGGCGTGCCCATTCTCCCCAATGGATAATTGCTATTTATATTTTGCTTGAAAGCTTCTGGATTATTTTTCATTTCCTCTTCAGCACCAGTACCATCTATATATATTCCTCCAGGGGCTACAGTATTAAAGGTAATCCCTGATCTTACTAAGTATGGCATTAGCGACAAAGACTTCATTAAGGAAACCTCCGCTGCTTTTGCCATATTGAACCATGGTCTACCTCCACCCTCTTTTCCATACATAGAAGTTATAGTGATCACTCTCCCCCAACCTTTTTTCATCATATAAGGTATTACCCTCATCGTAAATAGGATGGCTGCACCTGCATTTTTTTGATATACATCAGCCCAAACAGACATGTCGGCAGCTTCCACGATATCTCCACCCCAACGCCCGCCGCCACCAACATTATTAATTAGCAGATCACATCCGCCCCAAAGATCCTCAATTTGCTGCATTACTTGATCGCACGAGCTTGAGTCTAGAGCATCGGCCTGGACAGCCAATACCTCAACTCCACATGCCCTTATTAAAGCCTCAGCGCTGCGCAAGCGACCCACAGATCTTGAGCATATGGCAACATTACACCCTAGCCTTGCAAGCGCTAAAGCTGTAGCCAATCCAATACCATGACTTCCACCCGTTACTAAGGCATACTTGCCGCTTAATTTATAGTCAATCATACTCAAGAGGGCTTAAACCTTTACCGGACGCCAAACCATTAAATTGTAGCCTTCCATCATTTGACTTCCAAAATTTAAGCGCTTCACTTTTAATAGCTCTATATTGCCTTGCGAAGCAAGATCGGATAAATGCGGTAACAAGCCTTTTGTATAGCCCCTCTTAGATTGAAAGCGAATGGCTAAATAATCAGACAACACATTCTCATCATAGAGCTCAATCGTAGGCTCAATATGCACGCATATTTCAGGTTTTTTTCTTAACAGAAAATCAATGAAATTTTCAAACTTACCAGCCAATTGCTCAAGAGAACCAAAAGTTAAAACTCCACTATTTTCAGCTACTTCATAATTTTCATTTGGTTGGATCATATCAAAAATATGACCACGAAGATTAAGGGATTGTTTTTCAGCAATTTTATTTACTAACTCAACTGAGGCTGGTACAAAATCTGATCCTATCAAATTTTTCTCTGGATAAATTCTAGCTAAAGCCAGCAAATTAAAACCAGTTCCGCAGCCAAACTCATGAATAGTATCTACTTCAGAAAAATAAGCAGGAAACAACCATTCTCTTAAAACTTCAACATAATCTAATTCAAAATTATCTGCAACTGGCAAAATATACTGCTGTTGCCAACGTATCGCTTGATTTGGACGAATGAACTTTGGAACGAGCTTTTTAATATCAAAATTACTTTGGACATATTCATCTAAAGATTCCCGCCACCCCCGTTCCCAAACATCTTTTCTCTCCTCTACCCCGATCTTCTGAGTATCTTCATCAATGCGTTTTAAAATCTCTACCAAAAATGACTCAAGCTCATTTCCTTTTAAAACGTTATATTCAAAATTTTTATCAGCGATTAATTTTTTACAACGAGCCGGTAGGTCACCGAGAGAAACCCCAAATGAATCTGCGAAATTAGCTTCATCTAACTTCATACTGAAGCTATTTCCCCCAAAATTTTCACTCATCAAAATGGTCCTTTAAAGTGTTTATAAAAATCGGTCATAGCCTGTTTTGGAGGGAGCGGTATATTATGGTTTTCTCTTCCTTTAACTAACGAAGCAGATGCGCTAACAATGTCGCATACGTCTGGATAATAGAGGTCCTCCAAAGTTTTTGCCGTTGGGCATGGGGCTGATTGCATCCCCAAAGACTTAATGGGCCGCTTTAAAATGCTCGGATCCCTTTCGGCAATAACCCTACTCATTTCAGCGGCAACTCCATATGGAAGCCAAGATGTATCAGCCACCAAAAGACGACCTGTCTTCTTTACGCTATTAAAAATTAAATCATGATCTGGATGAGAAATAGAATGTAAATCAATAATTTCAGCATTGATTCCGTATTGAGAAAGGTAATCAGCTGCTCTAGCAGCTTCAAGAACCATAACCGATGTGGCAACAATCGTAAGATGATCTCCCTCACGATCTATGCGACTCCCAAATAGGTTAAGCAAATCTTGATTAGGCTTGTCTTCAAACTCCAACTCATACATTAAACGGTGCTCAAACATCACTACTGGTCCCTTGTGATTTTTACGAGCATGTCGATAGCTCTGAATAATGGACTGAGGATTGGAGGGCATCAATACAACTAGCCCTGGAATATGACCTAATAGTGATTGAAAACTTTGAGAGTGCTGAGCACCTTGACCCCAACTTCTACCAATGACCATGCGAAACAGCATTGGAATCTCAAACAACCCTCCAAACATATATCGATACTTTGCAGCAAGATTAATTAATTGATTAAAAATTAGTAATCCAAAATCTGCACGAATATGAGTATTGATTGGATACATTCCATTTAAAGATGCGCCAATACAAATACCGGCAACTCCATCTTCGGATAATGGAGTCTCAATAACGCGCTTGGGGAATTTTTGTGCCAATCCAGTTGTGGTGCCCCATATCCCCTTAAAGTCTGTTACACCCTGGCCTATTAATAATGTACGCGGATCTTCCATAGCTTCAGCCATAGCCATTGCTAAGGCCTCCCTATATTTCATTTTTGAAATGGTATTCATAGTTAAAGAACATCCGTCAGAAGGTCATCAATAGTTGGAAATGGAGAGGATTCAGCAAATTCAACAGCCGCATCAATCTCCCTAGAAATAGCAGGCGTAAACTTAGCAATTAGCCTCTTGTCTAGCTCCAAGGGATCTTTTGCCTTCCAAGCCTTAACCTCGCTCAACTCTCTATAGCCAGCCTCAAAATCTTCTCCGGGGCCAACATGCTCTTTGTAGCGGCAGGTCTTAACTTCCAAAAGTATTGGCCGCTGCTTAACTTTAATTTGCCCTAAAATCTCTTCACAAATTGCGCTCAACTTTACAAAATCATACCCATCCTCGACTAATACTGATTCAATACCATAAGCTTTGGCATGTGCAGCTAACGAAAAGGCTTGACGTTCACCCAATGGAGAATGAACTGCTAAACCATTGTTTTCGCATAAAAAGAGTACTGGCAAATTATGTAAAGATGCAAAATTTAGAGACTCGTGATACGTCCCTTGCTCTGTAGCACCATCACCAAAAACAGTGATAAAAATCCTATCCTCACCTCGAATTTTTGAGGCCAAGGCAGCACCAACAGCATGAGAAATTGTTGAGCCAACTACAGCTGAGGCGCCCATAACTCCATGTTTGGGGGCAGCAAGATGCATTGAGCCTGCTTTACCCTTGGATAAGCCCGTTCGTTTACCGTACAATTCAGCAAACAATTCAGGCAGAGGTCCGCCCTTGGCTAAATAAAAAGCATGGCCGCGATAATTAATAAATAGCCAATCATCTAGCTTTAATTGACTACATAAACCCACTGCAACCGCTTCTTGTCCGATAGACAAATGTACGGGACTTTGGATTTTGTCATCAGGATAAAGTTCAATAATTTTTTCCTCAACCAACCTAATCCTAAGGGCTTCATAAAATAATTTTTCGTACTCTGAATTTATGTCTGACATTTTCTTTAACTCGATTCAATTGCATTGATCAGCTTACCGTTTTGGAAGCTTAAAAGTACATCAACCCCTTTTAACGAGGCTGGCCTATGTGAAACTATGATCTTAGTCATGTCATCATCTAGCGAAAATATAGACTGCATTAAATCTCTTTCTGTATCGGCATCTAGCGCACTCGTCGCCTCATCAAATATTAGTATGTCTGCTTTTTTATATAGCGCTCGCGATATTGCTATACGCTGCTTTTGGCCGCCGGATAATTTTGAACCTCGCTCACCAACTGTAGATTGATATTTGCATGGCCATGACTCAATTAATTCCGCAATATTCGCACGCTTAGCTGCATCAATGACTCTTCCCATATCAATATTCTGATTTGGCACTCCAAATGCAATATTCTCAATAATAGTTCCATCCAAAAGAAATATATTTTGCGGTACATGCGCAATTCGTTTCTGCCAAGCTTTGCGATTTTTATCAGTAATGAGAATTCCATCTACATATATTCCGCCACTATCTGGAGAAATTAATCCCATGAAAAGATCCAAAAAGGTAGATTTTCCGACCCCAGACTCGCCAATAATTCCTATTTTTTTACCTTTTTGAATTTCTACAGATAATTGATTAAGAATATTTTTTGAATTTTGATTGTATCTAAAGTTAATGCCGTCAAAAAGAATACTATTATTAAACGAGATCGGCGCAATATATTCATTCCTAACTGTATATTTCTCAGACTCCTCAAGCAAATTTAAAGATTCGCCAACACTCACACTACTTCCCTTAATTGTCATGATAGCGGAATACGATTGCTGCAATAAAGGCAAAAATCTTTGGGCAGAGAGAGCCATGAAACCCAACATGGGTATTGCATTTTTTATACCGCCATCAGTTAAAGCAATAATAAATGTACTAATTGAAATTAAAACCATGCCAAACATTTCAATTCCGTATCGCGGTATGTTGCAAACTATAAAAATAGAAGCTAAAGATTTTTGGTATCTGATAGTCGAAGTAGCATAATGGGAAAGATGTAATTTTTGTGAGCTATCAATAATTACATCTCTAATACCGCCTAAGCCCTCTTGGACAAATTTTAAGGTTGCCTGCTGCTCTCTAGCAACAACATTGCTGTCTATTGCAAGTTTTCTGTAAACTAACTTAATAATGATGGCGTAGATAAAAATTAACAAAAAAATTGTTATAAATGCAATAAGCGCATTTGCATAAATGAGCGCGAGTATTATTAGAATCAAGACTGGTAACGCGCTTAATAAACTTAATATAGGCTGCAAAATACCAGTAACTAGACTATTGGATTTTGTGAGTCCTGAAATTATTTCGCTGCTGTTTCTGTGAATATGTTTTAAATATGGTTGATACAATGCCCCTTCATAAATTTTTATACTAAAGTCAGCGCCAATTGAATGACAGATATTTACTGAGTACCACTGAAGAATGAGTCGCATAGAGCCAGCGACTAGTGATGCGATTCCAAATAAAACTGCAAAGAGTAAAGCCAGCTGAATGGGGTCATCTATCTTCAAGTACGCTGTTACCCAAGTAATTATTGGGTAGCTCTGAAATTCCTGGGGTGATGAAAGGGCAATCAAAAATGGGGCCACGGAACCTAGGCTAATAACTTCTACGGCCGAAGTCAATAATGTTAGCGCAAATATAAATAAAAGTTGAATGCGCCTTTTTGCGGTAATTTGATCCCACAATCTAACCAAATTAGCTTTAATTCCAATAGAGATAGTATTCTCTAAATTTTTTTCATTTGAATCCATATAAAAAAGGGCTAACTTTCCAAAGATTTAGATGGACGACTCTTTAGATCATCATAAGCAAACTCAAGCCCTTGTATTAAATCAATGGTTGGATTCCATCCCAACCCCCTCAACAAACTCGAATCCATTAGCTTCTTAGGCATTCCATCTGGCCTAGATGAATCAAAAAGAATTTTTCCATTAAAACCAACTACCCGTTTAATTAAGCGAGCTAAATCAGCAATTGATATATCGGAGCCATAGCCTATGTTGATATGAGATTGCATTGGCCTAATCTTATCTAAAAATTTAGCGCTATCAATATTCATCACAAATATCGCCGCAGCCGCCATATCATCAACATACAAAAATTCTCTCATTGGGGCCCCGCTACCCCAAATAATTACCTCAGGACTATTAGATACTTTTGCATGATGGAAGCGCTGTAAAAGAGCAGGAATAACATGGCTATTTTCAGGGTGGTAATTGTCTCCCGGACCATATAGATTGGTTGGCATAGCCGAACGATAGTCGAGGCCATGAGACTTCCCATACTGGCGGTTGTAGCTCTCACATAACTTAATGCCAGCAATCTTAGCAATCGCATACGGCTCATTAGTGGGTTCTAAGTAACCAGACAGTAATGAGGATTCATCCATTGGTTGCGGTGCCATTCTTGGATATATACAACTCGATCCAAGAAATAGCAATTTTTTAATATTATTAATAAAAGCTTGATGTATTACATTGGCTTCTATCATCAAATTTTGATATATGAATTCAGCAGGTAATGTGTTGTTAGCATGAATACCACCAACCTTTGCTGCCGCTAAATAGACTTGATCGGGCTTTTCTGTCTCGAAGAATTCTTTTACCGCAGCCTGATTGGTGAGATCGAGCTCCACGTGAGTGCGGGTGACGATACTCGTAAATCCCTTGGCTTTTAAATTCCGCACGATAGCTGACCCTACCATACCGCGGTGGCCTGCAACGTAAATTTTGGAGTTCAAATCAGTGGCCATGATTTTTTTGCTTTTCATTTACTGTTCAATTTGGTGTTTTTGTATTGACTTAATTTTCTTTTCCCACTGCCACAGAGTATCCGTATTTTTTAAGTAAGGCATGTTGCTTAGCCTGATCCAGGTCGTTATCCACCATCTCTTCAATCATTTGATCAAGCGTTATCTCGGGTACCCAGCCAAGCTTTTCTTTGGCTTTGGTGGGGTCACCCAAAAGGGTTTCGACTTCGGTTGGGCGATAGTAGCGTGGGTCGATTTGCACGATCACATCCCCAACATTGAGTGCGGGGGATTTATCGCCATCGATCTTGGCAACCACGGCTTTTTCATTTTCAGCAGCGCCTTCAAACTTCAATGTGATACCCAGTTGCTTGGCGCTGCGGGTAATAAATTCACGCACGGTAAATTGCACGCCCGTCGCAATCACAAAGTCTTCGGGCTTATCTTGCTGGAGCATTAGCCACTGCATGCGCACGTAATCTTTGGCATGACCCCAATCCCGAAGGGCATCAATATTACCCATATAGAGGCACTCTTCTAAGCCCTGTGCAATATTGGCTAAGCCCCGCGTTACTTTACGGGTCACAAAGGTTTCGCCGCGGCGCTTGGACTCATGATTAAAGAGGATGCCGTTGCACGCATACATGCCATAGGCCTCACGGTAGTTGACCGTAATCCAATAAGCGTAGAGCTTGGCTACGGCATAGGGACTACGCGGATAAAAAGGAGTGGTTTCTTTTTGGGGGATTTCTTGTACTAGCCCGTAGAGTTCAGAAGTAGAGGCTTGATAAAAGCGGGTTTTCTTCTCCATGCCCAAAATACGAATGGCCTCCAAAATACGCAGGGTTCCCATACCATCAACATCGGCTGTGTATTCGGGGGACTCGAACGAAACTGCGACATGAGACTGAGCGCCGAGGTTATAAATCTCATCGGGCTGGCACTCTTGAATAATACGCACCAAATTACTGGTGTCTGACAGATCGCCGTAGTGTAGAACCAGGTCGCGTTGGTTTACGTGCGGATCTTGGTACAGGTGGTCAATACGCTCGGTATTAAAGGAGGAGGCGCGGCGCTTAATGCCATGCACGATGTAGCCTTTTTCCAGTAAAAACTCAGCAAGGTAGGACCCGTCTTGACCGGTAATGCCGGTTATGAGGGCAATTTTTTGCTTATTCATATTCATACTTCTGCTCAATGTTTGATCTTAAGTACTTCTCTAACTTCTACCGTAGGTATCTTCAAAACGCACAATATCATCCTCACCGAGATAGCTTCCTGACTGCACTTCAATGATTTCTAAGGGGGTTTTACCCGGATTTGTTAAGCGGTGTGTCTGCCCTTGGGGAATATAAGTACTTTGATTCTCCACCAATGTAATTACATCATCCCCATTCATAACCTCGGCGATCCCCTTCACCACGACCCAATGCTCTGCTCGGTGATGGTGCATTTGCAATGAGAGGCTAGCCCCCGGGCTTACTTGAATACGCTTTACTTTAAATCGATCGCCCTGGTCGATGCTGTCATACCAGCCCCATGGACGAGCAACTTTGCGGTGCAGATTCTTTTCTTCCCGTTTTTGCTGCTCAAGTTTATTCACGATACTTTTAACATCTTGGCTATTTTTTTTGTCGACGACCAAAACCGCATCTGCTGTTTCAACTATGATTAGATTTTCAATGCCAATGACACTTACCAAGCGACTGCTTGCATGTACTAATGAGTTTTTGGTATTAGTCAGTATGGCATCGCCAAAAGTCACATTGCCTTCAGCATCTTGTTTGCCGACTTGCCATACCGCATCCCAAGCACCAAGGTCGCTCCAGCCCGCATCAAGCTCGACCATTTTTATCGAAAAAGTACTCGTAGCACACTTTTCGATTACCGCATAGTCAATGGATTCGCTTGGCACAGCAGTAAAGAGTTTTTTATCGGGCCGCACAAAGTTGACTTCACCTGATTGATCTATGGTTTTGATACCCCATGCCGCTTTAGTAGTGCTTTCAATATCTGACCTATGCTGTGCCAAAGCGGCAAGCCAAGTGCTAGCACGCAGTACAAACATACCGCTATTCCATAAGTAATTTCCATCGGCTAAATAAGCTTTTGCCGTTTTAACATCGGGCTTTTCAACAAACTGTGCTACAGCAAATTCATTATTCTTACCTCTGGTGCTATTGCGCTTAATGTACCCATAGCCTGTTTCAGGGGTGGTTGGGGTAACGCCTAAAATAGCAATAGTCCTTTTACTTTGGTCTTCAGCAACAATAGCTACACAATCTTGCAATGCTTTTACAAAAGCCGCTTGATTTTGAACAGTTTGATCGGCTGGAGTTATAACTAGAATTGGATCATAGCCTTCAATTTGACTTTGATCTAAAGCATGAAGTGCTGCCAAGCTAAGGGCAGGTGCTGTATTGCGGCCAATGGGTTCAAGCAATAACGTGGCTTTAACATTTTTTAACTCCCGCAATTGATCCAAGGCCAAAAAGCGATGATCTTCATTGGTTACGATTAAGGTTTCGCCTAAGTCAATTTGCGCATTACCAATAGCATTGATGCGCGTAATCGCCTGCTGAAATAAGCTCTGATTAGAGTCGTCACCAGAAAGTACCAAAAACTGCTTTGGGAAACCAGAGCGCGACAAAGGCCACAAACGCGCACCAGAACCACCGCAAAGAATGACTGGTGCTACCAAATAGGATGTGGTGCTGGCACTCATGAATTAGGCTATCGAAACTTTTGTGGATTCTATAAAGGAAGAGTCTTATTTTATCTGAACAAGCAAGGCTGCTTTGGCTAAATCAAGTCTTGTAAATAAGCCTTGATTGCCGATTTATATGTATTTTTCATCCAAATCCAAAGATATACCTACTTTTTCAATCCCCAAGCTAATGCTACCGAATTCCTTTCACTGCTTCTGACATGTGGGGGTGTACTTATACTTGCTTACGCCCATCTTTTAAAAGAGGCTGAGCAGCCTGCAGTAAAGCATTTCCTTGCGGAATACTCCTAAAGTCCCCCAAATTTACGATATTACTACTCCAATATCCTTCCGTCTTCCATCTTGGAGAATCGCAGTAAATCTCTATCGTAGGCTTACCCAGTACCGCAGCCAAGTGCGTTAAGCCGGTATCGACTCCAATAGTCAGTGCAGCATGCGCAACCAGACGATAGGCTTCATCAATCGAGAATGCCCTAGGCACAATCGCCCCAGGAACTTGGCTTGCCATAAGCGCACTGATTTTCATTTCTTCTGGGCTGCCCCACGGAAAAAGAACTTGATAGCCCTGGTTTGATAATGCCTTACCTAATTCCACCCAGTGTTCAGTTGGCCAGCGCTTTGCTGCCCTTGCCGTAGAATGGAAGCACACCACATATGGAACGAATGCTCCATTGGGCTGCCTTCTTAAGCCTTCGATTGCTAGCGGCGCTAACTGCTCTACAAAATCATTGGGATAAAACAGCGGCGGCTCCTCATTGCGATTGAGTAGAGGCCAATCAAAAGCAGAACAAATCACCCAGCGCGAGCGATCAATTGCATGGCACCTCAAGGGAACATGTACGGATTGGTTATAAAACATTCTCGCCATGGGCTCATACCCCGAATGCTCGGTTGCGTTACCTAAGCCGCTGACGATTGCCTGATCTGATTTATTGGCAAGGGTGCACACTAAAGCAGACTTTAAAAGGCCTTGGGTCTCGAGCACGACATCGTAAGTGGTGTCTTGCAATAATTTGCGCATGGCAAAAAATTCACGCCATGTATTAAAGGAAAAGAGATTCTTTCGCCAACGCCGAAATGCCACTGGAATAATCCGGTCGATTCCCCGAAAAGTCTTTGTGGTTTTTAGGGGTTCCAATAAATTTACATACTCCTCTTCCACAATCCAATCAATTTGGGCACTGGGTAGGCGTTTACGTAAATCCCACACAATCGGCAAGTTATGCAGTACATCCCCGAGCGAGGAGAGTTTAATGAGCAGAATCTTCGGCGCTTGATCTGCTGGGTTTACTGTGGGCAATGTGTTTGGCTGCTGACTCGACATGGGAGCATTATCGTATTGTTTGCATTCACCCTACCCTGGTTTTATTGCTAAGGGGTGTCCGCTTAAAGCTTCGGCGCGGCATCCCATGCTAGGCCGGCAGCGTCTTTGACATTGAGCAAGGCTTGCTTACCTAGCGGAATAGGCCAATCTATTTTTACTGTTGGATCGCACCAGGACAAGCACACCTCGCTGCCGGGGTCGTAATAATCTGTGGTTTTGTAGAGAAACTCAGCCGTTTCAGAGAGAACCAAGAAGCCATGGGCAAAGCCCGGGGGTAACCACAGTTGTTTGTGGTTTTCACTGCTTAGCTCTACTCCTACCGATTTACAAAAGGTGCCGGAATTTTTTCTTAAATCGACTGCCACATCAAATACATTACCTGCAGTTACCCTAACTAACTTACCTTGGGTGTGCTTAAGCTGATAGTGCAAGCCCCGCAGAGTCCACTGCCTGGAAAAAGAATGGTTATCTTGGACAAACTCGATGTTTAGATTGGTTGCTTTTGCAAAGTCATTCGCATTAAAGGACTCAGTAAACCAACCTCGGTTATCACTAAAAACCTTGGGCTCAATGATCAAGACATCCGGAATGGCGGTGGGCGTTACCCGTAACTTAGAGTCAACCATTACTTACCTCTTTACCGATAACGAAATAGGTTGAGGACTATCGCCCAACTCAAGCAGGATTTTATTTAGGTATTGGCCGTAACTGTTTTTCTTAAGCTGATCGGCTACCGTTTGCACTGCCTCTGCACTAATCCAACCTTGGCGGTAGGCAATCTCTTCTGGGCATGCCACCATTAAGCCTTGCCGCTTTTGCAATGTCGCAATAAAGCCAGCCGCATCGAGTAAAGAGTCGTGCGTTCCTGTATCCAGCCAAGCAAAGCCACGTCCCATAATTTCCACGCTGAGTTCGTTCTTTTCGAGATAAGCGCGATTGACGTCGGTGATCTCTAACTCACCCCGTGCGCTAGGCTTGATCGAAGCAGCAATATCGCATACCTGATTGTCGTAAAAATAGAGGCCCGTTACCGCGTAGTTACTGCGGGGCTTGAGGGGTTTTTCTTCGATCGAGAGGGCTTTGTAGTCTTTATCAAATTCCACTACACCGTACCTCTCCGGGTCGGTCACATGATACGCGAATACTGTAGCGCCAGCAGTTCGATCGTTGGCGCCACCTAGTTGTTCTACTAACTCATGCCCATAAAAAATATTATCACCGAGCACCAATGCACTAGGTGAGTTGCCCACAAAGTCTTTACCTAAAGTAAAAGCTTGGGCCAAACCGTCAGGGGAAGGCTGCACGCAATACTGAATATTTAAACCCCACTGTGAACCATCCCCAAGTAAATCAATAAAACGGGGTGTATCGTGCGGCGTAGAAATGAGCAAAATATCCCGAATGCCAGCGAGCATCAAGGTTGTTAAAGGGTAATACACCATCGGTTTGTCGTAGACCGGCATCAGCTGCTTTGAGACGGCTTGCGTCACGGGATACAAACGGGTGCCGGAGCCACCTGCCAGAATGATGCCTTTTCGATCAACTTGATTTGATGTCATACCGACTACACCTTTATAAAAACTACTCGCATTAAATAAGTTTACTGCGAACCACTTGATGTACATAAGCCTTTACTAAGCCATCCCAAGGCTCTAATAATTGAGTCCGCTTATTGATATCTATATCGCCTTTCCATAAGGCCTGCAAGCAATTACATGCCATACGCGAGTTCATGGGTCTTGGGGCTGGCAAGGGGTACTCCACTGCCAAAATCGGTTTAATAGCCTCTGGCTTTACTTTTAAAGAGGCTCCCGCTTCCATAGCAGACTGAATCGCTAAAGTGGCTAAACCATGCCAGGTGGTCTGACCGCTGGGTACCGCATGGTAAATCCCTGAAGGAAATTGCTTTATTTGCCCACCTTCAGTTAGCGCCACATCCAAACTCACCTGCGCTAACCATTCAGCGCTTGTTGGAACGCCATGCTGATCTGAAATAACATTAAGTGATTCATGCTCTTTGGCTAAACGCAGAATGGTGCGGATGAAGTTACCCCCATCACCATAGACCCAGCTGGTTCTGAAAATGGCATATTGCCCATTCGATTGGGCTGGGGAGTTTTTAAAAGCATTTTCAATTGCCTGCTCACCTGCTGCCTTACTTTTGCCATAAACGCCCAGCGGATTACGGTGATCATCCTCAGAATAGAAACCAATTTTACTTCCATCAAAGACATAATCAGTTGAGTAGTGCAGCAATGTAGCGTTATGTGCAACCGCATACTGAGCCATGATTTCCGGGGCTTTCGTATTAATCGCAAACGCTAAGTCGATTTCTGTTTCGGCTTTATCAACGGCGGTGTAGGCTGCTGCATTGATGATGAGGTCTGGCTTAATCTGATTTAGGAGGCCCGCAATCGCCTCGGCACAAGTCAGATCGCATTCCGCTCGTCCCACATACTGAATTTGGTACTGCTGTTCTATCTTTTTGGTAGAGACCACCTTAAATGCCTTACCCAGCTGACCGTCTTTACCAAAAATGACGATATTCATTTGTGCTATTGATCTGTCTTTTTATGGTGTTGGGTGCGAATTCAGCGGTATTGCTTTTGCAACCAATCGCGATAGGATCCGCTGACAACCCCTTCAATCCATATGGGATTATCCAAATACCATTGCACGGTTTTTTTAATACCGCTATCAAAGGTTTCTTTGGGTTTCCAACCTAGATCGCGTTTCACTTTGTTGGCATCGATTGCGTAGCGCCGATCGTGGCCGGGCCTATCTGTAACAAAGCTAATTTGCTTTGCATACGATTTACCATCAGCTCTGGGTTTCAGTTGGTCCAAGATACTGCAGATGGTTTTCACGACATCGATATTGGCTTTCTCATTCCAGCCACCAATGTTGTAAGTCTCACCCAGCTTGCCTTTGGCAAGCACTTCCCGGATGGCGGAGCAATGGTCTCCCACGTAGAGCCAATCTCGCACTTGCTGACCATTGCCATAAATGGGCAAGGGCTTGCTGTTTAAGGCATTGAGGATTACCAAGGGTATAAGTTTTTCCGGGAAATGGTAGGGGCCATAGTTATTTGAGCAATTGGTCGTTAGGACTGGAAATCCGTAGGTATGAAACCAAGCCCGCACCAAATGGTCTGATGCGGCCTTTGATGCCGAATAGGGGCTATTGGGCTCATAGGGATTGGCCTCCGTAAAAGCAGGATCATTTGCAGATAAAGAGCCATACACCTCGTCCGTGGAAACATGATGAAAGCGAAAGACTGTCTTTTTAGATTCATCTAGCTCGTTCCAATAAGCCCTTGCGCACTCCAGCAGATTAAACGTACCAACGATATTGGTTTGTACAAACTCCGCTGGGCCGTGGATGGAGCGATCGACGTGGCTTTCAGCAGCAAAATTAACAATCGCTCGGGGTTGATGCTGTTTCAATAATCTCGTGACGAGTGCATGGTCGCCAATATCACCCAGAACAAATACATGGCGCGGATCATTCCGAACTAAGTCGAGCGTGGCCAAATTTCCTGCATAAGTTAGTTTATCGAGATTGACAATGCCCTCGGCTTTTGGCTCTTTTAGCCAGTCGAGAACAAAATTGCCGCCAATAAAACCAGCGCCGCCAGTGACCAAAATCATATCAATGCATTATTGAGGTAGAAAACAAGGACATTATGGCTTAAAAAAGACCGCAATTGTCCCTAAACCCTGACTTATACTTACTGCTATGAATCCCGCTAAGTATAGCCTTACCTTTGCTTGCTATAACTCGGTTGAGTACACCAAAAAATGCATTGAGAGCATGGTGGCGCACGGCACTCCCTTAGATCGCTTAGTCGTAGTTGATAACCAATCCACCGACTCCACACGCGATTACCTCATGACCCTGCCCCTGGGTGGCCGGATCTTCAATCAGCATAATTTAGGGTGTGGCGCAGCCTGGAATCAAGGAGCCCTTGCCCTGCAGTCGGAGTGGAGCATCATCATGAACAACGATGTGCTGGTTTCGCCCCACTGGATCGAAAACTTGATTCAAACTGCCGAGAGATTAAATCTGAAAGTGATTAGTCCAGCGCTGATTGAAGGGCCTCTGGATTACGACTTTGATTCTTTTAGTGCCAATGTCAGCCAAACCATGAAAAATGTCAACCGCTTAGGTAGCAAGCATGCTGTTTGCCTTGCGGTACATGAATCGGTTTGGATGGATGTGGGCTACTTTCAGCCCACACCCAAACTCTTGGGTTACGAAGATACGCTGTTCTTTCATGAGCTAAAAAAGGCGGGTATACAGACCGCCATTACAGGTTCATCCTGGCTTCACCACTTTGGCTCGATTACCCAGACTGCCATGAAGCATGAACGTGGCCTGAGTCAAAAAGACGGCTTAGCTAATCGCTATAACTACAAGTTACTAAATCAAAGCTGGCTTGCCCGCAAGCTCAATAAACGCAAAACAAAACAACATCAAATTGCCCGCAGTCAAGAGGAGCTGCGCGAGTATGGCATGACCGTACACGGTCTTCGAGAAAATCACCAATTTGTGTGGATTTAGGACTACATTGCTTCTGCGCTAGCCATAGCTTTGCAATTACCTAAGCTTGTATTAGCTTGATTAGATCAGCAGTATTACGCTCCATTGAGAATTTCGCAGTTACAAAAGCCTTACCGCTCTCTGCCATCTGCTTTGCTTCTGTTGGATGCTGCAGAACCCAGCAAATGGCGTCAGCCCATGCGCGCACTTTGCCCGGCTCCACCATTAAGCCCGTCTCCTCATGCAGGATGGTTTCTGGAATACCGCCCACACGGCTGGCAATGGTGGGCACCCCCAAATATTGCGCCTCAATCTGAAACATACCCAAGGGCTCAATCAGAGAAGGCAGTACCGCGAGCATACTTGCATTTAAGAGCGGTGCAATCTCATGCAAAATCCCCGTTAGATAAACGTGGTCATCAAGGCCAAGGGTCTTAATCTCGGCCTCAAGCAATGGCCTATCCTGACCCTCGCCGGCAATTAAGTAACGCACGTTTGGAAACGATTTTTTTACTTCCACCAAGGCATTCAAAATAACGCGATGGCCTTTT